>OIYY01000769.1_pt1 | contig 20703 bp, 17 predicted proteins | sample 1588341 | NCBI WGS metagenome assembly OIYY01 (sample SAMN03283287) | human gut metagenome | biome: human-associated habitat; material: feces | host: Homo sapiens | place: Peru | collected 2012 | reverse complement strand
ACCCTTTACACCTTTAACCTTTGCCCAAGTGAGAGCGATTGCTTTCTTTGAGCCTGTTGCCTTTTTAATCTTTGCACCCTTAGGCTTTGCAACTGCTTTTGTTGTGGTTTGAGTTGTCGGCTCTGCTGTTTGCTGAGGCGTTGTGGTTTGCTCAACTTGTGTTGCAGTTGTCGATGCTGCGGTAGTTGGCACAGTTGTAGGTTCTGCCGGAGCAGGAGCAACTGTAGTCGGCGCCTGAGTCGGTGCCTGAGTTGGCTGGGTTGCAGGTGTGCTCGGCTGAGTAGCAGGCGGTTGTGTAGGCTGAGTAGGTGCAGGCTGAAGCTTTGGAATTGTTGTTACCTTTGTGTCACCGCAAAATGAACATGTATATTTTATGTATCCATCTGATGAAGTAGTTGCTTCAACTCTTTCGGTTTCTACATAATCGTGCGAATGTTCAATATTGTCAAGACTTTCAACATATGCCAAAAAGTATTCATCATTTTCATTTGATGAAATAGTTAATATATATTCCTGATTTTCAAATAGTTTTACATCAAATGCAAAACCGTTTTCATAGTTTGTATTATTTGTTGTACTCAAAGCAACATTTCCGTATTTAATTGTAGCTGAAAGATTTTCTTGACCGAATATATCAAAATGATAATTTTCTGTTTTTGGTGCAACAAATTTAAATGTGGCAGGCATATTTGGATTTGCAACATAACCTTCAACATAGCTTGATTGTGAAATTATACTTTGCTCACCGTAAATTGCATATAAAGTTGTATCTTTTTCAATATTAAGCGTTTGTCCCGGATATAAGTATTCACCGGTGTCCTCATTAATTAAAGACCAACCCTTAAATACAAGTCCGCTTTTTTGAGGAATTGTTGACTCAATGGTTATGCTTGTGTCGTACAAAACATTTGATAAATTCTGCGGAGAGTTATTTCCGCCGTTTGAATTAAATGTTACACTGTATTTGTTCTTTTCCCAGTGAGCATATATTTCATTGCTTGAAAGACTGTTAAATACCGTTGAAGATGTTATTTGATTTCCGCCTTCCTCAGCATCAAACCAACCAACAAAAGTATACCCCTCTTTTTCAGGAACAGGCAAGCTTGTCATAGGACTACCGAGTGTTACATCGGCTGCTGTTTTGTCAGCTACGCCACCCACAGTATTCAACTTAACTTCATAATTCGGCGCTTTTACGGTAACGGTAGCGGTGGTTGAATATTGATAAAACTTGATTGTTATTGTTTGCTTGCCCGGTGTGTATGGGTCATATCCTGTTACAATATAATCGTCAGTGATTTCGTGATGAACATTTGAATTAGAATAGTTTGATTGAAGAACTATACCGTCATAATCAAATTCTTCGCCGTATTCATAATTTGTTTTACTTATTGATTTAATATCAACACTCACAGATTTTGAAAAAATAGGCAAATTACCATAATTAATTTTACCTACAACTACATTTTCTAATAAATTGACATCTTCTTTTGTGATTTTTCCGTCTGCATTTACATCCGAAGCAAATAATTGTGAACTTGTAAAGTTTTTAATATTTCCGTTTATATAATAATTTAACCATACTACATCCGAATTGCCGACCTTTCCGTCTTTATTTGGGTCGCCGAATTTAAATGTTGAATTTTGTGTCCACATTGCATAAAGGGTAATATCAGATGTTATGTATGAATTTCTGTTTGTGTATTTTTTACCGGTTGGTACGCCAAAACTATCCGTTTCTTTTGAATCATACCAGCCGTCAAAGTAATAATTACTTTTTGTCGGAGTTTTTGCATCTAATGTTTCATAAGCATATTTTGCATAAAGCGTGGTATTTTTATTGAAAAAATAACTGCTGCCCGGATAATAGCATTTACCGTCATTGTCATACCAATACCGAAATACTTTTTTATACTCAGTTTTTGAACCATTTGTAAGAGTTCCGCCGTTTGCGTCAAATGTTACATTGTTTGAAATATTTGTGTAAGGTTTAGTGTCAGGTATCGTTGCGACATCTCTTGATGAAACTGTCATATTTGACGGCGCACCGTAGCCGCCGTTTGCATTAAATGTGACAGTATATTTGTTAGATGTAACATTTACACTGATTGTTTTTGTATCTAAAACCGCATTTGTGCTGTTGTTTATTAAATTAACTGTTATTTTAGATGCTCCGATATTCTTTGCCGTAATATTTAATGAACAGGTGTTACCGCTCCATTTGTTCCACGAGCATTGAACATTTCCGTTTGATGTTTTGTATGTGGTTGCGATTTTTGAAGGAAGCGTACCCCCTGCCGTCATAGAAACTGTTGCAGTTGGGGACGAATCAATGTTTAAATTAACATTTGAAGTTGACAAAGTTAATGATGAAGCGGCAGGTTGAGGAGCAACCGTACCGCCGCCTGAACCACTAAGATTAACAGCAAATATTTCGATAGCAGGACTACCCTTATACCCTGCATATAACGGCTCATTATTTTTTGCTCTATTATGAGCATAAATTTTTACTATTCCGTTTGAAGTTGTTTCGCCGGAATAAATAACAACATGTCCGTTACCTGAGCCACTCGCTGTACTATAAAGAATACAAATGGGGTCGCCCTTTTTTAATGTTCCGTTAAATGATGAAAGTTTTACAGGAACTACTGTGCCTGTGGTTGAACTTTTAACTTTTGTTCCGTATTTTGTGATTTGACCGGCAAAACCGCTCAAACCCGCAACAGAGCTAAGCTTAGTCGGGAAACCGCCTGCTACTAAACAATTTGAAACAAATTCTGCACATTGTCCGACACCGTCATTCCAATGAGCTTTTGCATACTCAATAGCTTTGTTTCCGTCATAGTTGTAAGCATAAGCAGAATAATCTATTCCTGCCGTAATGCTCAACATCATTATCAATGATAAAAATAATGACATTATTCGTTTTGTTGTTTTCATAATATCTCTCCTCTGAAATAAAAAAATGCGCACAGCCGAAGCTGTACGCACAAAAACGCATAGCTCCGATTGTCGCCAAACAAAACCTACATAAGTCACAAAGAAGTATGCAGAAAAGAGTATGCATTTTTTACATAAAAAAACACATACGAACTTCGTGACATATTCGGTTTTGTTTGGCAATGCCATTATATCATATTATTAAATTATATTCAACACATCAAGCAACAAAAAATAAGGATATAAAAAAGGACCTCACAAAAAGTGAAGTCCTTAATATTTTGAAAAAGATTATTCAGCGTCCTCTGCATCTGCTGTATCTGCTTCAGGCTTAGGAAGAAGCTCTTTCATTGAAAGAGAAACTCTCTTCTTGTCAAAGTCGATTTCAGTAATTCTTACATCAACTTCATCGCCTACTTTAAGTACATCAGCAGGTGTGTTAATTCTTTCCCAAGAAATCTGGCTGATATGAATGAGGCCGTCAATACCAGGAATGATATTAGCAAAAGCACCGAATGATGAAAGACCGACAATCTTAGCTTTGCAGTCTGTACCGACAGGATAATCTCTCTTTAAGATTTCCCATGGGTTATCCTCAAGCTTCTTGAAGCCGAGAGAAATCTTTCTTGTTTCAGGGTCAAGCTTCTTAACAGTAACTTCTACTGTGTCGCCAACATTAACAACCTCTGACGGATGCTTGATTCTGTTCCATGAAAGTTCACTGATGTGAATCATACCGTCCATACCGCCGATGTCAACGAATGCACCGTAGCTTGTTAATGACTTAACAGTACCTGTAAGCTTCTGACCTTCTTCAAGAGTTGCCCATAAAGCTTCCTGCTGCGCCTTCTTTTCTTCGTTAGCTACAACCTTGATTGAGCCGACTGCACGGCGTCTTGCAGGGTTAATGTCAATAATTCTGAAACGAACTGTTGTACCCTTGAGAATGTCAAGTTCCTGATTGCGAGGAACACCTGTTTGAGATGCAGGGATAAATACTCTGCTACCCTTTGATACGGCAACTACGCCGCCCTTAACAACTGCTGATACAACACCTTCAAGAATTTCGTCGTTTTCTTTTGCGTTAACGATTTCTTCCCATCCCTGAAATGCATCCACAAGCTTCTTAGAAAGCTTGAGCACGCCTTCGCTGTCATCAGTTTTCATAATAACAAGGCTGAGCTTGTCGCCGATGGAAACTGCTTGGCTCGGGTCGCTGATAGGTTCAGCAGAAAGATCATCAAGTGCGATAACGCCTGTCTGCTTTCTACCGTCAACATCTACAAATACTTCTGTAGGAGTGATGTTAACTACAGTACCTGTTACGACCTTGCTGTTTTCATCTTCTCTGAATGATTCTTCAAGCATTTCTTCGAAGGTTGCTTCACCATCAGCAGATGCATTGACAGCAGCCTTTGAGGCCTTATCAGCGTTTTCTGCTGTCTCCGCAGCTGTGTTAGCTACTTCAACTTCCTTTTCAATTTTTTCTTCGGACATGGTTTTTAGTACCTCCTTGATAATTACCGATGGCGTTGACGCCCCGGCAGTAACACCAACATAACTGTAAGAACTTAGGTCAATATTTTTTAGTTCGTCTGCCGTTTCAATAAGAAAAGTATCGGCATTCGCCTTGCATACATCCCTAAGCTTGCAGGTATTTGATGAATGTCTACCTCCGATGACAATCATAGCGTCCGACTTTTTTGATAAATCGGCTGCTTCTTCCTGCCTATCTGCTGTAGCATTACATATTGTACTATAAATTCTGCAATTTGTACATAGTTTTTTTATTATTTTTTCGCATTTTTTCCATTCTTTTAATGAAAAAGTGGTTTGGGAAACGCAAATTATATCATTTTTCTCGGTATTGTTTAAATTTTCGAGTATATTTTCAAGCTCATTTTCGTTTTTAAACACAAAACTTTTACCTTTGCAGTAAGAACGAATACCCAAAACTTCCGGATGATTTTCATCACCTGCAATAAGAGTAATTGTGCCGTCAAACTGCTCTGACACAATTTTGTGAATTTTGAGAACAAACGGGCAAGTGGCATTTATATACTCAACATTATCATTTTGAGCCTTGTCAATAACTTCTTTTTCAACACCGTGGGTACGAATAACTACCGTATAACCTTTGGGGCACTCGGAAATATCGTCAATAATTTTAACTCCACGGCTGATTAAATCATCAACAAGCTGCTGATTATGAATAATGGGACCCAAAGTGCAAACCTTGTTACCCTTTTCAATCAAATCGTAAACAAGGTTAACCGCCCTGTCAACTCCGAAGCAAAAGCCTGCTGTTTTGGCAAGTTTAACTTCCACTGCGTTCAGCCTCCCAAAGCTCTGTTATTCTGCCCATAACCATATTTGCGGCATTTTTAATATCGCTCGGTGCAACATTTTCGCCCTCTAAACCAAGTTCACTGTTTTTAATAAGTTTGCCGTAAGAAATTGTTACCTGCTTGCCGGCTTTAATCTTGCCGTCACAGCAAATTGCAACAGGAAGAATATCCGCACCCGTTGCCTTAGCAATAACTGCAACGCCTGCCTTTGCCTTTTGAGGTACGCCGTCTTTATCCTTAATACGCCTACCCTCAGGGCAAATTGCCATTACATGACCCTCGTTGAGTATTTTTTCGCCGTACTCAATAGCCGAAGTGTCGCCCTTGCCACGCTTAACCGGAAAACTGTACATATGGGTCATAAACCAAGCGGCAAAAGGATTTTTAAAAAGTTCAGCCTTTGCCATAAAGTGAAGCGGCGGAAGTTCCTTCGGGCACGCAACAAAAATCGGGTCAATCGCACAAGTGTGATTGATTGCAACTATGTATTTTGTACCGTCTGCCGGTACATTTTCAAGTCCTTTAAACTTGGTATGATAAACAACTTTTACAAGAGGTCTAAACACAACTTTAATAAAATTATAAAGTTTATAATTTTTAACCTCGGAGTAATCAAATTCTTTCAACTTACATATGCTCCTTTATGATTTTTACAATAAGTGCTATTGACTCATCAAGAGAAAGCTCGGATGTGTCGGCAATAACAGATTCTTCGCTCGGTTTGAGCGGTGCAATTTCACGGTGAGAATCGTTATAGTCACGCTCGTTTACATCTGCAAGAACATCCTCATACTTAACATCTTCACCCTTTTCGATAAGTTCCTTATACCTTCTTTTTGCACGACATTCGGGAGTAGCGGTAAGAAAGATTTTACATTCGGCATTTGGCAAAACTACAGTACCGATGTCACGGCCGTCCATAATAACATTATTTTCCTTTGCAATGTTACGCTGCAAATCAAGAAGATATTCCCTAACTTTTGGGATGGCGGAAACTTTTGAAGCGCCCATAGAAATCTCCGGTGTACGGATATAAGGCGAAACTTCTTCGCCATTAAGATATACACACTGCACGCCGTTTTCAAAGCCTAACCTAACTTCAATTTCGTTAAGCATTTTAACAACTTCTTCGCTGTTGTCAATAACGCCCTCTCTTGCTGCGCAAAGAGCTATTGTACGGTAAAGGGCACCGGTATCAACATAAATGAAACCGAGTTCTTTAGCCGCACCCTTGCTAATTGTTGATTTGCCTGCGCCTGCAGGACCGTCAATAGCAACATTAATCATAATTTTACCTCTCATTTTTACATATTGTCGGCACACAAAACGGCAGTTGAAAAAGCAATTTGCAAATTAAAACCACCGGTGTATGCGTCCACATCTATAATTTCTCCCGCAAAATATAAATTATCAATAATTTTCGACTGCATTGTTTTCGGGTTAATTTCTTTAACATTAACGCCGCCGGAAGTAACTATCGCCTCGTCAATAGGTCGAAAATCACTGACTGTTACATAAAAGTTTTTAATCAGTTCAACAAGTTTAAGCCTTTGCTCTCTTGTTATTTGGTTAACCTTTTCACTTGCAGGAATTCCGCTTAATGAAACTATAACAGGAATAAGCTTATTCGGCAAGAGTTTTGAAAGAGAATTAACAAAATCTTTATTTGCAAATCCTTCAAAATCACGGCAAATACGCTTGTCAAGTGTGTGAAAATCAAGTGCCGGTTTTAAATCAATTTTAATTTTGTACTGCTTTTTACCCATATTTTTTATATGGCTTGAAGCAGACAAAATAACCGGACCCGATACGCCGTAATGGGTAAATATCATTTCGCCGAAATCACGATAAATGTCCTTATCGTTTTCATAAAGCGTAACTTCAATATTTTTTAGCGATAAGCCTTGAAGCTTTGATATAAAATTATTTGAACACACAAGCGGCACAAGGCTCGGTTTAAGAGCTGTTACCGTGTGGCCGACCGACTGAGCGAGGATATAACCGTCGCCCGTTGAACCCGTAAGAGGATAGCTTTTACCGCCGGTGCAAAGGCAAACCTTGTCACATTCGATTTTAGTTTTATCTTCAAGAACTACTGCTTTAATCTTATTTTCTTCAAGTTCAAACGCTTTGGCACTGCCGTGAATTATTTTTGCGCCGCTGTCATTTGCAAAATTTACGAGTGCGTCAACAATGTCAACTGCTTTGTCGCTTACCGGAAAAACACGATTACCACGCTCGATTTTAAGCGGCACACCGAGCTCTTCAAACAAAGCCATAGTGTCATAAGGCATAAAATTTGAAAAAGCGGAATAAAGAAAACGAGGGTTAGTCGGCACATTTGATATCAAATCGTCAAGCTCAAAGCTTGCATTAGTCACATTGCACCTGCCCTTGCCGGTAATCATAAGTTTCCTGCCGGGTCTGTTCATTTTTTCAATTATAATTACATCGTTGCCTTTTTCGGCAGATTTAGCGCCGCAGAGAAGCCCCGCCGCACCGCCGCCGATTACTACGATTTTTGACATATCAGTTTTCCTCTAATTCGGCAAGTTCAAGCGAAGTTTCTTCCCACTTTTCGTAAAGTTCATCACGGTGGGTTGAAAGAGAATCTATTTTTGAAGTATACTCCATAAGTTCCTCATAAGAAGCGTCTGTAAGCTTTTGCTCAAATTCGCCTATTTCCCTTTCCGTATCTTCTATCTCGCCCTCAAGCTTTTTAAGCAGAGTATTAAGTTTTCTTAAATTGCTCTGCCTTTCTTTTTTAAGCTTATAGTCGTTAACCTTTGGTTTTTCTTTAACCTGTTTTTCTTCTTTTGCAATGAACCTATGCTCGTTATAATCGTCATAATTTCCGAGGAAATTATTGCAACCGTTCGGCGTAAGTTCAACAATGCGTGTGGCAAGCTTATTGATAAAATATCTGTCGTGAGAAACAATAAGCATAGTACCGCTGTAGTTTAAAAGTGTATTTTCAAGTTCTTCACGGGAAAAAGCGTCAAGGTGGTTTGTAGGTTCGTCAAGAAGCAGGAAATTATAGCCGCCGAGCATAAGTTTAAGCAGAGCTACTCTCGCTCTTTCACCGCCTGAACAAACCTCAAGCTTCCTATACACTTCTTCACCCTTAAAAAGAAAAGCGGCAAGTGCGTTTCTGACCTTGGTTTCAGTCATAAACGGATACGCAGTCCAAACCTCGTCAAGCACGCTTTTGCTCAAATCAAGCTTAGCCTGAACCTGGTCAAAATAACCCGTCATAAGACTTGCGCCGAATTTGAAAGTACCGTCGTCACGGCTCAAATCACCCATTAAAATTTTAAGCAGAGTAGTTTTGCCGCAGCCGTTATCACCCAAAAGGAATACTCTTTCTCCCCTTTTAACATTAAAACTTGCGTTTTCAAAAACGATATGGTTTCCAAACGATTTTTTCAAATTGTCAACTTCAAGCACATCCTCGCCTGAAACGCATTTAGGAGTAAAATCAAATCTGATTTTTTCAAGTTTTTTATCGGGCACAACAAGCTGAGCCTTAATTCTTTCAACAACTTTTTCTTTGCTTTCGGCGGTTTTGATATTCTTTTCTCTGTTCCACTGCCTTTGCTGAGCAATGATACCCTCGAGCCTTTCAATCTCTTTCATATCATTCTCATATTTTTCCTCAACAGCCTTTTGCTGTGCTGCTTTTTTTACAAGAAATTCGGAATAATTGCCCTTGTATGAGCGAATTTTTTTATTTTCAAGTTCAATAGTTTTATCCGTCACACGGTCAAGAAAATATCTGTCGTGAGAAATGATAAGGCAAGCGCCGTTAAAGTTTTTTAAAAAATCTTCAAGCCATGCAATAGCGCTGATATCAAGATGGTTTGTAGGCTCGTCAAGAAGAAGAAAATCAGCCTTTGAGAGCAAAAGCTTTGCCAAAATAAGCTTTGACTTTTGACCTCCGGAAAGCTTGGAAGTTGGCTTATCAAAATCTTCCTCACCAAAACCGAGGCCAATAAGAGCCGAGCGTGTCATAGATTTATAAGTAAGACCGCCGTTTAAATTAAACTCGTCTGTTAAATAACTTTGCCTTTCCAAAAGTTTATTTGAATGGTCGGTTTTTAGTTTTTCATTTATTTCATCAAGTTCAAATTCAATTTGAATTAAATCGTCAAAAACAGATACAAGTTCGTTCCAAATAGTTTTATTGTCGGAACAGGTATGCTGTTGCATATAGCCGAGCGTTGCATTTTTTGAAATAAAACAGTTACCGCTGTCAGGCGTGTATTCGCCGGTAATCACTTTAAAAAGTGAAGTTTTACCGACGCCGTTAACGCCGACGAACCCCACCTTTTCTTTATCCTGAACATCAAAAGAAAGGTTAGAAAACAGTGTGTTTTCACCAAAAGAAAGTGTTAAGTTTTGAACATCTAAAACATTCATAATCTTATCTCCGAAATTAATGTTTATATTTTACACTATTTTTGATTGAAAGTATAGTTATTTTTTGATATTATATAAATATATTAAAATCTATATACATATTATAGATGATTTTAGAGGTAACTGATATGGATATTTTAAAGCTTGCTCCTGTTTTTAAAGATTACATTTGGGGCGGAACGAGGCTCAAAACCGATTTCGGTTTCAAGAGCGATTTGGATGTTTTGGCTGAAGGTTGGATGCTTTCGTGCCACAAGGACGGCAAGAACACTGTTGACGGCGGCGAATTTGACGGTCAAACACTTGAAGAAGTTATTGAAAAGCTTGGCAAAGAAAAAGTTGTAGGTACAAGAAGTCTTGACTTCCCTTACTTCCCTGTTCTTATCAAACTTATTGATGCAAAGGATAATCTTTCAATTCAGGTTCATCCTGACAACGAATATGCGCAAAAAGTTGAGCACGAGTTTGGCAAAACCGAAATTTGGTATGTAATTGATGCTACTGACGATGCTCAGCTTGTTTACGGTTTTAAAGAAAAAATCAGCAAGGAAGAATTTAAAGAAGCGATTGAAAACAACACTTTACTCGATGTGCTTAACACAGTTAAAGTTAAAAAAGGCGATTTATTCTTTATTGAAGCCGGCACCGTTCACGCTATCGGCAAAGGTGTGCTTATAGCTGAAATTCAGCAAAACTCAAATTCTACATATCGTGTTTATGACTACGGCAGAATCGGTAAGGACGGCAAACCGAGAGAACTTCACATTAAAAAGGCTGTTGATGTTTCCGTTACCGAACCGCCTAAATACGATATCAAACCTATGGGCGAAAAAGTTGTGGCTGACGGTTACGATTCAACGCTGCTTACAAAATGCGATTTGTTTACGGTTAATCATTATGATGTTGAAAAAGAGTTAACTCTCACCGCAGATGAAAAGTCGTTTAACCACATTCTTGTTATTGACGGCAACGGTGAAATTGACGGCAAGAGTCTTAAAAAAGGTGACAGTTTCTTCGTTCCTGCATCATACGGAGATTACAAAATCAGCGGCAAGTGCGAAATTATTGTAACTAATATTTAAAAAAATTTAATTTAAAATGTATAAAAGTCATTAGCAGTGCGATACTACTAATGACTTTTATTTTTGGAGTGAAAAAATATGAAAATAGTTAACAATATTGCGCTTATTTTAAATATCATAGGCGGCATAAATTGGGGACTTGTAGGGCTTTTCAAGTTTGATTTGGTTGCATGGATATGCGGCGGTCAAGATTCTGTTTTTGCAAGAATTATCTACAGCCTTGTAGGTCTTGCCGCTATTTGGTGCATCAGTCTTCTTTTTTCAAATAAGACAGTGGAAGAGTAAATTATAGTTTATCTTAGCGGGTCGTCGGGGACGCCGACCCCTACAAAAGTCTAAAATAATAAGACTATCGTAGTGGCAAACAGTGTTCGTCATTCTCTCCTATCGACGGCGAAGCCGCCACTTCCCTCGTCAGAGGGAAGCAAGAACTTGGCTCCCTCTGACGAGGGAGCTGTCAACTTTGTTGACTGAGGGAGAGAAACAATATAATGTGGCAACGCCGTCAACCTATTATAAATTATTATTCACTTTACATATTGAAGTTGTAATTCTCCTTTTGAATTAAATGAAGTTTTGATTTTTTTAGTTGCCTGCTGCCCGTCTTTAAATTCGGCAGTAACGGTAATTGCATCCCCTTCAAGTTTTTCAAACGGCATATCGGGATTTTTGAGCAGTGTATCAGTCGCATTTTCACTATCATACCATAATGCATTTTCGTTCAGTTCTTTTTGCAAATCATCTGCATTAACGGTTATTTTCCTGTCACGCTTAAATATTTCATCGTGAAGTTTTTTATTAGTAAGGGTAATCACCGGTTTATCTTTTCTTGTGCCATAAGCAAATGAGTAAAGCTCTGTATTTTGAGAATTAGTGCCAAAATATTTTGATAAATCACGGCTTTTGGCAATTTCATTATAAATTGCTTTCACTTCGTTTTCGTGTGATTCTTCAAGGGTAGACAAATACTTATCCTGCTCATCTTTTGTAAGTTCAATATCAACATAATAATTTCCGTTTTTTATTTGTGAGAACCACAAATCATAATCTGTAAATTCAAAATAACCTTTTTCGCTTTCAAAAGTAACCTTTTCTATATTTGCATTTTTGTCAATTTTAAAGCCCATAGTATTGCTATATGAAATCTGCACATTGCCGTTAACATTTTCAACTTTTAATTTATACGACGGAAAGCTTAATACATCATTTGAAAGAGTTGCTTTTTCTTTAACCTCACCGTCCTCCTGAGCATAAGCTACAATATTAAAATTATGGTTCAAAGCTTTTGCTGTTGAGGTTTGAGTAGTTGTCGGTTCTTTATCCCTTGTCATACCGTAAGTGCCGACACCGGCAAGAACGGCAAGAGCAAGAGTACAGCTGACAATGGGTTTGAGGATATTTTTGCGTGATTTCTTTTTAGGTTCTTCAATTTTTGCCATAAGCCTTGTTTTCATATAAGTGTCAGGCTTGATATCGTCTATGGCTTCTTTTATAATCTTTTTTTCGTCAGTCATTGCTATATTCCTCCAATTCGATTTTTAACAGTTCCCTGCCCCTTTTAAGCCTCATTTTAACGGCAGACTTAGAAAGAGAAAGTGTGCTTGCAATCATTTCAACGGTGTAATCTTCATAATAATAAAGAAAAATTACCGTTTTATATTTACTGTCAAGTTTAAAAAGTTTTTGCCTTACATCAAGCTTTTTATCGTTTTCAAAATCTTCGCCCAATATTTCATCATTTAACGGCAGATTTTTATGTCTTGACGATTTCAAAAAATCTTTGCAGGCATTGACAGTCGTTCTGATTAGCCACGCTTTTTTGTGTTCACTGTCGGCGAAAGCAGGGCTTTTGTAAAGAAGCTTTATAAAGACTTCTTGAAGTATGTCCTCGCTTTCTTCTTTGCTGTTTGTGTGTAAGTATGCAATTTTGTAAAGCATATCGGCATACATATCATAGGTGGTTGAAAATTCTTTTTCTTTATCCACTTCTTTGCCCCCTTTCACACATAACACGACTGACTGAATTAAAAAGTCACATTTACATAAAAAAACAAGGTCGGAAAACCGACCTTGCTAAAAACGATTTGTTATTTTGCTTTTGTTGTTGCTTCAACAAACCAACCGTTAAGAGTTAAACACTTTGATGCTTTCTTTTCATTAAATGACTTGCAGAAATCATAGCCTGCGCCACCCTCGGCACGAATAGGAGAGATTTTGCCGTCGGCAAGTGATTTGTAAACAGCGTCAACCTTTTCCTTAACTGCCTTTTCTTCCTTAGTGTTTTCAGGTAGTGCATCAACATAAACACCGTCGGTTGAGCAGTTAGCATTAAATACTGTTCCGCCGTTGAAATCATTTAAGCAGTCCTTAACAGCTTCGCCGTAATTTTTAACAACAGCGCAGTATTCATCGTTGTGGTTAGTGCCTGCTTCAATAACATTTGGACTGTCGTCAAACTTATACTTAGCGGTGTAAACCGATTCGCTTCTTTCGTTTCCGCCTGCAAAAGCAAGAGTTACGCCATCATCAAACATCTTTTCGGCAATAGAAGCAAAACGGTCAACCATGGTAAATGAAGTGTTCCAATAATATTCGTTTTCAAGTGCAACACCTGCACCGATACCGTAACTGTCCTTATTTTCCCAATGAGAGAACATATAACCATCAGCAGGAATAGCAGCTGAAAGTTCAACTGTGTCACCCTCAACATAAGCGCCTGAGCCTGTTGATTCGCCGTTACCGCCCTCACCGGTTAAAACATTGACGGTGAATGTAGGTTCTTTGCTTGCCTTAAATACAGGAGTAAGTTCGATATCTTTATCGGTCACATTAACTTTAGTCTGTTTAGCGTTAACATCTTCAACTGCGTCTTCAATATTAGTTTCCCAGCGGTCGAATACAAAACCGGCTTTAGCAACCGGAGCTTTAACATCGGCAGATGAATTTTCGCCGACATACTGCTGTGAATAAACAGAACCATCCTCGTTAAGAACCTTAACTTCATACTGCTTACCCTCAGCGTCCTTATATGTAGCTGTGATTGTGCAATCGCACTTTTCAACAAGAAGATTCATACTTGACTTAGTCTTTGAAGAAATGTTAACTTTTTTATCCTTAACACCCTTAGTGTTACTCTTAACTTCCCATTTGTCAAAAACTTTGCCCTGCGGTGCCGGGTCGGCAGTAATAGTTACATTTGAACCCTCGGTATAAGTACCGCTGCCGATACCGTTTTCAACCTTAACGGTAAATGTTTTATCTTTAATGTCGGAAATCTTATCATAACAAGCAACAAGATTGAAGCTATAGTCATAATTAAGAAGCGGTGAATCATAATCTGCCCAGTCAAGTGTAACCGGAATACCGAGTTCATCAGCCGCAGCCGCAGCACCCTGAGCAAAACCTGCGCCGTAATTGGCAGAATCTTTGCTGTTGTACTGACCAAAATAGCCGAGCCTTGTATTACCGCTTGCGACTGCAATATAACCTGCAAGATAGCCGCTTTGAAGATTGTCGAAACTTACGCACATAACATTGTCAACATAATGGTCGGTTTCATCATCGGCTGAATGAGGAATACCGTCAACCAAGATGAAATTAACATCAGGATATGAGCTTGCAATTTCATAAGCGCAAACTTCAAATTTTTCACCCGGTAAAACAATATACTGAGCACCGTTATCCTTAGCAAGCGAAACATACTTTTCTACATTTTCAGCAGTAAGTTCACCGTTTTCATCAAGCACAGGCTGATAATAACGAGAAGACATACCGTTTTCATTTGCAAAAGAAGTAACACCGTCCCAAGCACTTTGGTTGTAACTCTTGTCGGTAACAGTACCGCCATCGGTGATAAGAACGATATCGTTAGTAATTTGTTTTTGTTTAGTGCATCCTGCCATTGCAAATACAGCGCTTACAACAAGCACAATACAAAGGAGCACTGAAATCGCCTTTTTCATAGCTTTCCTCCAAAAAAGAAAAAATGTTCTTAAATATAATATCAAAAACAGAATAATAATGCAATAGCAATGTTGATTTAATAGCTAAAAAATATTATAATAATTTTGTAAATTTAAGAACAGTAGGTTTTATTATGGAAAATTTGAAATATAAAAACGGAAAATTAACAATTCTCGACCAAAGACTGCTTCCAAATGAGGAGAAATGGATTGAGATAAAAAGCAAGGAAGACGCATACGATGCAATCAAAACTCTTGCCGTAAGAGGGGCGCCGGCTATCGGTATTTTTGCAGGGTACAGCATGGCGATTTTCTCAAATAAAAATAATATTTACGAGCTTAAAAAATATCTTGATTCATCCCGACCGACAGCAGTTAATTTAAGTTGGGCAACAAAAAGAATTGTAAACGCATACGAAAGCGGCAAAAATCTTTTAGAAGAAGCAAAAGAAATTCACGAAGAAGACATTGAAATGTGCAGAAAAATAAGTGAATACGGCTTATCTCTTTTAAACGACGGTGACGGCATACTCACACACTGCAACGCAGGTGAACTTGCCACAAGCAAGTACGGAACAGGTCTCGGTCCGCTTATTTTAGGCAAAGAAAAAGGATATAATTTCAAAGTATTTTCAGATGAAACAAGACCGCTTTTGCAAGGCGCACGCCTGACTTCATATGAGCTTGAAAAGGCAGGAGTTGATGTTACCGTTATTTGCGACAATATGGCAGGTTTTGTTATGAAAAAAGGGCTTATCAATGCGGTTTTGGTTGGCTGTGACAGAGTTGCGGCAAACGGTGATGTTGCAAACAAAATAGGCACAAGCTCAGTTGCGGTTCTTGCTAAATACTATGGTATTCCGTTTTATGTTTTAGGTCCGTATTCAACAGTTGATTTTAACTGCAAAACGGGTGATGACATTGAAATTGAGTTTAGAAACGGTGATGAAATAAAGAAAAAATACTTTGAAAAACCGACTGCTTTAGACGAAACAAAATGTTTAAACCCCGCCTTTGATGTTACCGACAATTCGCTCATAACGGCAATTATTACCGACAAAGGAATTGCGAGAGCACCTTATGACAAAAGCTTAAAGGAGTTACTTTTATGATTAGATTTTACGGCGGAAAAGTGTTAAGCCTTAAAGATAATTTCAACATAACAAATGACGAAGTTTGGATAAAAGACGGCAAAATCGAATATGTCGGCAAAGAAAAAAAGCGTGAAGAAATGCCGCATTTTGAGCGTGAGATTAATCTTAACGGTAATCTTCTTATGCCTTCATTTAAAAATGCGCACACGCACAGTGCAATGACTTTCGGCAGGAGTTTCAGCGACGATTTGCCGCTTGACAAATGGCTTAACGACAAGATTTTTCCGCTTGAAGCAAAGCTTGAAAGCGAGGATATTTACGATTTATCTCAGCTTGCATTTCTTGAATATTTAACAAGCGGAATTACTGCCTGTTTTGATATGTACTACTTCCCTGAGGCTATGGCGAAAAGCAGTGTTGACTTTGGTTTCAGGACCGTTATGTGCGGCGCAGTCAACAATTTTAAAGAATCTGTTGAGAAGCTTGAAGAATATTACAAAACCTACAATAATTATAACGAACTCATCAGCTATAAACTCGGTTTTCACGCAGAATATACCACAAAAAGAGAAATTTTAGAGGGTATAAGCGACCTTGAAAAAAAATACAAAGCGCCTGTTTTTACCCATTCAAGCGAAACAAAAAGCGAAGTTGATGGGTGTATTGAAAGATATGGAAAAACTCCGACCGCTCTTTTTGAAGAACTCGGGTTGTGGAACTTCGGCGGCGGAGGTTTCCACAGCGTTTGGCTTAGTGACGAGGATATGCAGATTTACAAAAAGCGTGGTCTTTGGGCAGTGCTTAACGCAGGGTCAAATTCAAAGCTTGCTTCAGGTATAGCGGATGTTCAAAAAATGAGCGATATGGGCATAAACCTTGCTGTCGGCACTGACGGACCGAGTTCAAACAATGCGCTTGATATGTTTAGGGAAATGTATCTTATCTCCGTCCTTCAAAAGCTTAAACTGAGTGATGCGGCGGCAATGAACGCTGACGAAATACTGAAAGCGGCAACAGTCGGTTCGGCAAAATGTATGGGACTTAATAACTGCGACTGCATAGGAAAAGGCAAATGCGCCGATTTAATTGTAATCGACCTTGACAGACCGAATATGCAGCCGATTAATAATATCACCAAAAATCTTGTTTACAGCGGCTCAAAAGAAAATGTAAAACTCACTATGATAAACGGCAAAATTCTTTATGAAAACGGCGAATTCTTAACCGTTGATAAAACAGAAATTTACCAAAAAGCACAAGAGGTTACGGATAGGATAAAAAGATAAATTATAATTTATCTTAACATCGGTTTCTCTCCTATCGACGGCGAAGCCGCCACTTCCCTCGTCAGAGGGAAGCAAGAACTTGGCTCCCTCTGACGAGGGAGCTGTCAACTTTGTTGACTGAGGGAGAGAAAAACTACAATGTGGCGTAGCCGTCAACCGATTGCAAACTATAATTTACAACACTGAGATTCACAATATAAGTGAATCTCGGTTTTTTTTATTACATAATATAACTGCTTATGCAATCATACCAATGAACATAAATTTTATTATTAACTTTTATTTTTTCATTTTCAGGCAATTTTTCGCTCCACAGCTGATTATACTTTTCAAATTTATAATCGTTTGCATTAAATCTTCGCCACAAAACTGTTCTGCCATTTTGGTCTATATATTGTTCGGTAACAACATTATCATCATATGTTTCAACATCAATAAGGCAAACGGTATCATAAGTTTTGCCGTTGATTTCAACAACATATCTTCCGACGATATCTATAGCTTTTGTATCGGAAATAATATTGTCACCATTTCTTTTCACAATACCCTTTTGTGACAAATTAGTTTCTTTACCACAATTATCATCACCGTATCCCCAATTCTTTGTAAATTCGTTGTCATCTAAAAATGTATAAAAATAGTTTACATCATTTACTCTATGACTTTCTGCAAGGAAACGACAATGTGTATCTGTTAATTGTGCTACAAACTTTCTTTGAAAGGACTTATTTGATTTGCAACTTGGATTATATTGATTTACAACTATTTCAACTCCTTCAATATCGTGCACAACAGCTTTTCCGACAACTTCAAGTTTCACTTTTTCTGTTTGCTTTTTACTTGGAAAATCATACAACGCCCATTCAAGTTTTTCATTTAATTTAGGGATAATCAGCCAGCCCATCAACTCGCTACATTTTACTGCAAATGGTTTTTTATCAAGTTTTGCGATTTTGTAATCAGGTAAAATATTAGGTAAACTCATATTAATATCTCCTTTTGATTCTGACATATATTTAGATTTAAAGTTATTTTTTGCACTATGTAATCTGCTTTTAACTGTTCCCACGGGAATATTCAAAATTTTTGAAATATCCGATTGAGAATATCCTAAAAAATAATACAAATTCAATATTTCTCGCTCATTATCATTTAATAAATTTATAATTTCAATCAATTCAAAACTCTCGTTTATTCCTGATTTTGAAGCACATAAATCAAAATCATAATTGCTGATTATATCAATGTTTTTATTTCTGTAATAATCATTACATTTATTCTTTGCTATTTTTATAATCCAATTTTTAAATCGTTTTTCATCATTTAAACAACCGAATTTTTCAAATGCAGTTAAATATGTTTCCTGCAAAATATCCTCTGCATCTTCTCTATTTGACACACGAAAATAAACATATCTTTCTATAGCACACTTATTATCATTAAGTAAGTTTTCAAAATTCACATATCCACCTCCTTGTTTTTTTGAAATCGACTTCAACTATATAGACGCAAAAAATTCCAAAAAGGTTCAAATAAACATAAAATAATGCTCCCCTTTACTACATTTAAAGAAGAGCCTATTTTATATTTATAAACTTTTTATATTTCTTCCGATATTATACACCTGATTAATTTTATCAAAATGTTTTTGTTTTAAATCTGACAATGAATCGGTTTCGCGAATTGAAATTCTGCAAGCAGGTTTTATTTCATGGTCGATATAATCGAGAATAAGTGAATTTTCCCTTTCAGTTTTGCCGGCTCTGATTGCTATGCCTATACCCTTAGCACCTTTTTTAGATGTTTTTGTTCTTTTCTCATTCGTATTGCCAAACGGCGTATTTCTGTCAAAAAAAGTTTTAAGCTGACCCGGAACATCAGCCCAGTACGACGGACTTGCAAGCAGCACAAAATCGGAAGATAATATATCATCAACAATCATCTCGACATCATCACTTTGAACACACTTTCCGTTTTTATAACATTCTTTGCATCCAAAGCAGAAGTTAACATTTGCAGTTGCCATACTGTATTTTTTAATCTCAACATCTGCATTATTTTCCAAAACTCCACTTACAAATGAATCAATAATATATGCACAGCTTCCGTTATTTCTTGCGCTACCGTTCACACAAGTTATCTTCATAATAAAACTCCATTTAATTTATTCACAACCTTTGAATACAGCCTGTCTTTTCAAAGCGGTTATAACCGATTTTTTGATAAAAGCGGTGGGTGCTTCTTTTCTTAGAACCGGTCAAAAGCATCATTTTATAGCAATTATTTTCCAGTGCTATATTTTTGCAAATTCAAGGCACCGGGAAGCAAGCCCCTGCTTTCTGTACTCTTTATCTGTTATAACATTTTCAATAATAGCATAAGGCTGTTGATTATGCGTAAGATTTAAAACGATAACGCACACGCACGACGAAACAATTTTCCCATCTTTTTCAACAACAATTATATGATGATTTTTATCATTTAAAATATCATTAAAAATGTTAATATTTGCCTTGCTTTTTTCAATCGGCTTATTGTGATGAAGCTGTGTATACAAATCGCCCAGCTTATCAAAATCTGTCGAGTTAATTTCTCTAATCATTTTAAACCTCGTAAATAAATGCAATCTCGCCGCAATTTGATTTAATATATTGTTCTTTATTAGAATAATCTTTTCCGTCGATAATTGATTTAATAATATTTATCACTCCGCCGTGGGTAACAAGCAAAATATTGCCGTCAAATTCGGTTTCAACCAAGCTAAGCCACGCAGATTTTACACGAGTGTAAAATTCCTTAGGGCTTTCGCCGTTTGGATAATGTTCATCAAATTTAAGTGCCCGATAATACAAATTCGGATAAAGTTTATCGGCAATTTCGTTTTTCATATCGGCAAAATCACCGTTATTGATTTCCCTAAAATCAGAGTTAAATTCAACATCAAGTTCAAGCCTGTCGGCTACAATATAGGCGCTCTGCTTTGCCCTTTGCAAATCGCTCGAAATTATCTTTTCAATATTAAATTTTCTTTGATTTTTTACGATTGAATTCGCCGTAGTTTCAACCTGTACTATTCCTTCTTCGGTCAAACCGACTGAACTCCATCCGCCACGAACAGTTTCAATTTCCTGCCCGTGCCTCATAACAAATATTTTCATACTTCACTTATTGATAATTTGTAAATAGGCTCATTTTCAAGAATTTTGTATTCACCCGAATTTAAAACAAATTCTTTTAATTTTTGGACGCTGCCAAATTCATATTTTGATGATAATTCGTAAATTTTACTGCTTGGAGGATAGATAATATCAACTCTAATTTTATCGCAAATCAGAGAAAATAAGTATTCTTCATCGCAGGTGAATTCATATAAACCTGTTTCAAAAATGAAATTGTTTTTGTCTTTAAAATAATCACAAAAAGTTTCAATAATCGAATCAAGCTTCATTGATTTGTTGATAATGTTCTGTAAGTTAGTTAAGTTTTTCATATTTTTCCTTGGTAATGTAAATTATAATTTATCTTAACATCGGTTTCTCTCCTATCGACGGCGAAGCCGCCACTTCCCTCGT
>OIYY01000766.1_pt1 | contig 20725 bp, 18 predicted proteins | sample 1588341 | NCBI WGS metagenome assembly OIYY01 (sample SAMN03283287) | human gut metagenome | biome: human-associated habitat; material: feces | host: Homo sapiens | place: Peru | collected 2012 | reverse complement strand
AAGGCTGTTTTTTATGTTTTTTGTTTCGGTGCCCCCAGTATTTATCCACTGAACCGTTACAGGTCTTTGCGTTCCAGTTCGGTTTTTTGCAGTCGAATCACGGTTTCGCCTGCGGTGTTGAGCAGCTCCATATCTGTGCTGATATTGCCAGCCTTTTTGCACGACACGGTTTCTTCCAGTTTAATCAGCAACTGGGTTTCCTTATCGTTCTCGCTCTGGTTGTGGTAATACTGCAAGTCCTCAAACTGCACATCGTTTTCCTTTGAAGAGTCGATGTGGACTTTGCCACGGATAATGTTGTGTTGGGTTTGCACATGCACGGTGCGCATATCGATGTCGATAACAAGGCGTATTTCCTTGTCGAGCACATTCTCGCCCTCAATCTCCTTCACCAGCCAAGGGCCGTTCAGCAAGTCGAAATTGAGTTGGCGCAGACGCATCACCTCTTGTCCCTTGAGGTTTTTCAGCACCAGATAGTTGATGTTGTAGAGTTGCTGCATTTCCATGCTTGCCACCTCTGCCAGAGCGTCCATGATGGTTTGCTCGCTCGTCACGCTGTAGCACAATGCGCCGCCCTGAATCATATCGGTAAACGACAGTTTGTTGCCTTTCAGCTTAAAGCGGCCGTTGATGGCATTACAGCCATTGCTGCCATACACTTGATTGCCATTTTTGAAATCAAGGAAGATATAGGCACGCTCATCGGTGTCGATGTCGATTTTATTTACGCTCAAAATAGTCCATTCGCCATAGAGCTGCTTGTCGGGGGCAGTGATAGCCACTTTTTGCGGTCCTTTCTTGCCTGCCATCTGGTCAGCCATCGGAATAGACACAGCTTGCTTCTCATACACGGATTTTTTCTTGTCGGTATTTCTCTTTGTGTCGGCGTATAGCGAAGTGAACACAAAGCAAACCGACAAAGCCGCAATTATATATTTTTTCATATAATAAAGTAAAGCCAATTGGTTTTCAAATCTCAAATTTCGCAAATTTCCACCAATTACACAAACCTTTTAATATTAATTGGCATTTGCCAGCCGCTTGTGAACGGTCGTCGGCGCAGGTGCGTATGGGCAATGGGTGGGCTTGTTGTTGTGATATAAAAAAGATTAAATTTTGTGGAGAGGGGGCGTTATGTGGTAGGAATGAGTTAATTTTGCATTTAATTATGCTAACTCGACTACGATATATATTTACGCTGATGGCTGTGGCGTGTGCCATGGTGTGTGGTGCGCAAATCAATACCGACCAGGTGTTGCGCATAGGGCAGAACTCCCTCTTTTTTGAGGACTATGTGCTTTCTATTCAGTATTTCAACCAAGTAATCAAGGTGAAGCCATATTTGGCAAAACCATATTTCTTTCGCAGTGTGGCAAAGCTCAACCTTGGCGACTATAAGGGCGCGGAAGACGACGCCACGCTGTGTATCGACCGCAATCCGTTTATCGTAGATGCCTATCAGGTGCGAGGCGTGGCACGGCAGAACTCACGCAAGTTTGCCGAAGCCATAACCGACTACGACAAGGCTTTGGACATTCAGCCCGACAACAAGAACTTTATGTTCAACAAGGCATTGTGCCAACTCCAACTCAAGCAGTATCACGAAAGCGACTCCACTTTCCACTATCTGGAAAAGCACGACAGGAAAAACGAACGTGTGTATTTGGGATTGGCGCAAATCTGCATCGAAACCAGCGACACCACGGGCGCACTTGCGTATGTGCAAAAGAGCCTCGGCATATCGAAAAACACCCCCACCGCCTATGCCGTGCGCGCGCAAATCGAGGCGCAGCGAGGCAATTTCCAATCGGCGGCGGCTGATATGGACTCGCTGATAAAACTGGAGCCAAAGAACGTGAACAACTATATCAACCGCGCATATTTTCGCTACAAAAACGACGATTATTTCGGGTGCTTGAGCGACTACGACTATGCCATCACCCTTGACCCCGAAAACAGCGTGGCAATCTACAACCGTGCCCAGCTAAACGCCGAGGTAGGTGAATATGCCAAGGCAATCACCGACTTCACCACGGTGCTGCAACGCGACTCGCAAAACTTTCTTGCGCTCTACAACCGCCTGCAACTCTACCTCATGACCGAGCAATACCGCAAAGCCCTTGGCGACTACGACCGCATTTTGAAGAAATACCCCAACTTCGAGTCGGGCTATATGCAGCGTGCCGCCATTAAGCAAAAACTTGGTGACGTGAAGGGCGCACAGCGTGACAACGAGCGTGCCATCGCCATTTTCAAGAAGAAGGGCATTCAGGTGTCGTCGTTCAATCCTGCCGATTTGGAGGCGAAAAAGGCAGAGAAGAAGATGGCGCAAGAGATTGAGGACGCAAAGCGTGGCGTGGAGCAGCCTATGACCGAGGAGGATATTATCAAGAAATTCAACCAGCTGCTCACAGTAGAAGACGACAACGGTTTGAAGCCTGAATACGACAACCGCACCCGTGGACGCATTCAAAACCAGAATGTGGACATTGAGCCAATGCCTATGTTCTTCCTCACCTATTATAATATAGTGAACAAACTCAACGGCAAAACGCACTATATGAAAGAAATGACCGAAGTGAACGATAGCCGTTTGCTCTCGAAAATGCTTGTGCTTTCGGCCGACGTGGTGCAACTCGACTCTACCACCATCAACAAGCACTTTGAAAGCATCGACTATTACAACGGAATGCTTGCCGTGTCGAAGCCACGATCGGTAGATTACTTCGGCAGAGCCATGGACTATATGATGGTGAAAGACTATGAGCGCGCCATCGCTGACATCGACCGTGCTATCGGTCTGTCGCCAAAATTCACCCTCGCATACTTCCTGCGTGCCAACGCCTACTATATGCAATATCAACTTGAAAAACGCGATGTGCAGAATAGTGCTCAAGCCACCACTTCAGATGCAGCCGCTGCGGCAAAACTTCTTGCGCACAGCACGTCTGACAGTAAGCTCTCTGCCGCGCTCGACGACTATAACGAGGTGCTGAAACTTTCGCCAAAGAGTGTGTATGCGCTCTATAACCGTGGTTTCATCTATATGCTGATGGGCGACTACACATCGGCAATAGGCAGTTTCAACGAGGCGATAGCCATCAAACCCGACTTGGGAGAGGCATTCTACAACAGGGGACTGATGTACTTCAAACTGGGCAATCGTGAGAAAGGCGTTGCCGACCTGAGCAACGCAGGCGAACTTGGTGTGCTTCCAAGCTACAATGTGCTAAAACGAATGAGTTATTAATGTAATTAATGCATTAATTTATAAAGAGTTAAAAATGGACTTTTTTGGATGGGTTATTCTATTTACCTTTGCCATGACAAAATGCATCAAGGATAAAAAGCTTGAAGCGTAACGGCTTCAGTTCATAATAGAATAAGTAAGAACAGGTGGGGCTCACAAAGCCAAAATTTCACCTTGATCCAAGCCCACACAGAGAAGACATGATAATCCATTACAGTAGCAAAAGTATGCACAATCGCCTTTTTTGAAAAAACTTGCTTACAACTTCTAACTTGTGGCCTCTAATTTCTTCCTGAAAAGTTTCGGGATTCCAAATTATTGTGTAAATTTGCACCTTGATTTATAATGCAATGTAGTGCCGTTGTATGGCACGAATAAACTAACAAAACTGAAATATGATCAACATTAAATTTCCAGACGGAAGTGTGAAGCAATTTGAGAGTGGTGTAACTCCGCTCGACATTGCGAAAAGCATTAGCGAGGGTCTCGCACGTATGATTCTCGCTGCATCATTTAACGGAGAAGAGTGGGACATCTCTCGCCCGATTTGTAGCGATGGCGAGATTCAGCTCTTTAAGTGGGACGACAAGGAAGGTAAGCACGCCTTCTGGCACACATCAGCTCACTTGCTGGCAGAAGCTCTTCAAGAACTCTACGACGGTATTCAATTCGGTATCGGTCCAGCCATTGAAAACGGCTTCTACTACGATATCGACCCAGGTGAAAACGTCATCACAAGCGCCGATTTCCCAAAAATCGAAAAGAAGATGCAGGAAATCGTGGCACGCAAAGAGGCTGTGGTTCGCGCCGACATCTCCAAGGCAGATGCTTTGAAGAGCTTTGGCGACAAGGGCCAGACCCTCAAGTGCGAGCTTATCAGCGAGCTTGAAGATGGCCACATCACCACATACACCCAAGGCAATTTCACCGACCTCTGTAAAGGTCCACACATTCCAAGCACAGAGCCTATCAAGGCTGTGAAGGTGCTCTCAATCGCCGGTGCTTACTGGCGTGGCGACGAAAAGCGTCCACAGTTGGTGCGTGTTTACGGTATCAGTTTCCCAAAGAAGAAGATGCTCGATGAATACCTCACCATGCTCGAAGAGGCTAAGAAGCGCGACCACCGCAAGCTCGGCAAGGAAATGGAACTTTTCACATTCTCGCAGAATGTGGGTCAAGGTTTGCCATTGTGGTTGCCAAAGGGTGCAATGCTCCGCAACCGCTTGCAGGATATGCTTTCAAAGATTCAGCGCAAATATGGTTATTTGCCAGTAATCACCCCACATATCGGTAACAAAACCCTCTATGTGACTTCTGGCCACTACGCAAAGTATGGCAAGGACTCGTTCCAGCCAATCCACACCCCAGAAGAAGGTGAAGAATACTTGCTCAAGCCAATGAACTGCCCTCACCACTGTGAGATTTTCCGTTCATCACCACGCAGCTACAAGGATCTTCCTTTGCGCTACGCAGAATTCGGTACCGTTTACCGTTATGAGCAAAGTGGTGAGCTTCACGGTCTTACCCGTGTGCGCAGCTTCACACAAGACGATGCCCACCTGTTCTGCACACCAGAGCAGCTCAAGCAGGAGTTCCTCGCTGTGATGGACATCATCAACTTCGTGTTCAAGACATTCGGCTTTGAATATGAGGCTCAGATTTCGCTCCGCGACCCTAACCACAAGGAAAAATATGTGGGTACTGACGAAGTTTGGGAAAAGGCACAACAGGCAATTATCGAGGCTTGCGAAGAAAAAGGCTTGCAGGCAGCCCAGGTTGAAGGCGAAGCCGCATTCTACGGTCCTAAGCTCGACTTTATGGTGAAAGATGCCCTCGGTCGCCGTTGGCAGCTCGGTACCATTCAAGTTGACTACAACTTGCCAGAACGCTTCGGCTTGGAATACACCGGTAGCGACAACCAGAAGCACCGTCCGGTGATGATTCACCGTGCGCCATTCGGTTCAATGGAGCGTTTTGTGGCAGTGCTCTTGGAACACACCGCCGGTCACCTCCCATTGTGGCTCGCATCAGACCAGTGCGTGGTGCTCCCAATTAGTGAGAAATATAACGAATATGCTCAGCACGTAGTAGATGTTCTTGACGAGCAAGGCGTGCGTGCGGCTATCGATGTACGAAACGAAAAAATTGGACGCAAAATCCGTGACAACGAACTTAAGCGCATCCCTTATTTGCTCATTGTAGGTGAAAAAGAAGCTGCAAATGAGGAAGTTTCTGTAAGAAAACAGGGCGAAGGTGATAAAGGTTCAGAAAAAATTCTTACCTTTGCAGCCGAAATCAATGCGAAAGTTGCTGAACAGACCGATTTTGCAGCCGTATTGAAGAAGAAATAATAACGATTAAAATTACTTGATGGAGAAAAAACCATTTTGGAGTGGGCCCCGCAAACCAATGAACAGCGGACCTCGCCCACAAGCAGGACGAAACAAATTTCGCGGCAACCAGAAAAAGGATAAAGACGAACTCGCAATCAACGACCAAATCCGCGCTCGCGAGGTGCGTTTGGTGGGCGATAATGTGGAAGAAGGAATTTATCCTATCGCAAAGGCTCTTAAAATTGCCGACGATTTAGAGCTCGACCTTATTGAAATTGCCCCTATGGCGCAACCACCCGTATGCCGTGTAATGGACTATCAAAAGTACCAGTACCAGCAGCGTAAACGCTTGAAGGAGCAAAAGGCGAAATCCACCAAGGTAGTAGTGAAAGAAATCAGGTTTGGACCACAAACCGATGCGCACGACTACGATTTCAAGCTCAAACACGCCATCGGCTTCCTGAAAGAGGGTGCCAAGGTGAAGAGCTATGTGTTCTTCAAAGGACGTTCAATCCTTTTCAAGGAGCAAGGCGAGGTGCTTTTGTTGCGTTTTGCCAACGACCTCGAAGAATACGGCAAGCTCGACCAGATGCCTGTGCTTGAAGGTAAGCGCATGACCATCATGCTCTCGCCAAAGAAGGTGAAAGATGCTCCAAAAAAGGATAAGGTGAAAGCTGAAAAGCCAGCTGAGCCCAAATCTGAAGAGGACGCTCCAGCAGAGTAATTTACTTTAGAGAAGAAAGAAGGAGAGCAGGCTTGGTAAGTGCCTGCCTCCGATTATTAATAACTTTTTTTTAAATAACAACAAAAAAATGCCAAAAGTTAAGACTAATTCCGGTTCCAAAAAAAGATTCACCTTTACCGGAACAGGAAAGATTAAAAGAAAACATGCTTACAAGAGTCACATCTTGACTAAGAAGACCAAGAAAGCAAAGAGAAACCTTACTCACGTTACTATCGTGGACAAGGCTAACCTCAACTCAATCCGCCTTCTCCTCGTTAAGAAGTAATTCGCTTTTTAGAGCTTAGTTTTTTATTTTAATCAAAAAGAGATTTTTTATCATTTTTATTAACCGAGTGTTTAGCACATTAAGAGCACAATAACGAATAATGTGCCGCTAACATTCAAAATCAATTTAAAAAAATGCCAAGATCAGTAAATCACGTTGCTTCAAGAGCTAAACGTAAAAAGATTCTTAAACTTACAAGAGGTTATTTCGGCGCTCGCAAAAACGTCTGGACCGTTGCCAAGAACACTTGGGAAAAAGGTTTGACCTATGCTTACCGCGATCGTAAGAACAAAAAGCGCAACTTCCGCGCTCTTTGGATTCAACGTATCAACGCAGCAGCACGTTTGGAAGACCTTTCATACTCTAAGCTCATGGGTATGCTTCACAAGGCAGGTATCGAGATCAACCGCAAGGTGCTCGCTGACCTCGCTATGAACAACCCTGAAGCATTCAAGGCTATCGTAGAGAAGGCTAAGAACGCTTAATAGTTGAGCTATTAGGGTGGCACTCTCCGAAAGGAAGTGCCTCTAAGGGTATCAAAATGGACAGATTCGCCCCACAAAAAGGGCGTCTCCGTCCATTTTTGTTGTGTGGACTATCTGTCGGACCGATCGAACCTATCAGACCTATCGGACTTGGTGGTGGGGGGTGGGTTTTTGGTCAGGTGGTGGGCGTGGGGGAATTTTTAGTGAGAATTTTGGTGGGGGAGTGTGATTTTTTTGTGGGAAAAATTTGGAAATAGGCATTGGAATCATTAATTTTGTAATACAAAAGTTCATTGAAAATTCTGCCACGTCAAAGCTGATTGGGATACTCTTCAAACTTAATGAAATCCCGAGTAAGCGCCCTTTTTCCAATGGCGGGCCTCGACCGAAAGGTGTATCTTCGGATACCGGAGGATTACAAAGGTGTGGGTGCCCTCAAATCCTGTATTTATCGGAGTTTCATCACATCCCTTTGATGTGGCTTCATATAGAAGCGATGGCTCGCGTATGGCATACAAGCCACGAGCTATCGCTTTTTTTATCGTATCTAATTATATAGAAAACAATGCAAAGCCCTATTCAACTGACCATTGAGTCGCAACTGAGAGAATATCTGCTTCGTGACGGAAGTATCGACCCAAAGCAAATGCCCGACCTTACCGATATTGAGGCGTGCTGGAAGTCGGTTGCCGAAGCTTATCTCCCCGACGGTGTGCCTGAATACCAAAACTATCCGCTGGCATCGCTGGGCTGGATGATGTATGTGGGCATGGCTGTGGCTAAGCTGTGGGACACCGACTGGGAGCGATACTCCAAGGAGGAAAACCTCTACACCATGCTTCGTGATAAGCGTGGCTACGACGCTATGGACGAAGCCATTGCTGAAGATGTGCTCCGTGTGGGTAAACCAGAGCAGGAAGCTATAGCAAAGCTGGTGATGCACTGCGCACAGACCGCCTACGACATTATTTCCCATGCGGGAATAGAGCCGTCCACCCCAGAGGCTTATGTGGCTTATGTGGATGCACTTCATGCGCTCTATCGCATAGGTGCCGCTACCGAGCTTTACCGCCTTGGCTACAGAATGCAGTTGCTGTAATTGAACCAAGTGTGATGATGTTTCTTGTGCTGAATATGAAACATTTGGGCTCTAATCCCATATTTTTTTGTAATTTTGCATAATCGATTATAAAACACTGCATTTATGGCTGATACAAAACTTCAATACGACGAGGTGATTGCCACCTGTCGCGACCTGTATATAAAAAAAATGGCTGATTATGGTCCATCGTGGCGCATTTCACGCCCCCAAACCATCACCGACCAGATATTTATCAATGCCAAGCGCATCCGCACCATTCAAATCAACGGTGAGGCGAAAATCGACGACGACATTTATTCGGAATACATCGGCATCGTGAACTATGGCGTGATAGGCATGATTCAACTCGAAAAGGGATTCTCCGACACCATCGACATGACGCGCGAGGAGGCGATAGCCCTTTACGACAAGTACATTGCCGAAACCAAGGCACTTATGGTGAATAAAAACACCGACTATGGCGAAGCGTGGCGCGATATGCGCCCCAGCAGTTATGCCGACTTCATTCTCACCAAGGTGGAGCGCACCAAGTCGATTGAGAATCAGAACGGAAAAACGCTTGTGAGCGAAGGCATAGCCGCCAACTATCAGGATATGATCAACTATGCAGTGTTTGCACTGATTCGTCATAACGAAGGCACGGAATAATAGATGACAATATTTAAATTACCACATTGGGGCGAGAAAATTGCCAAAAAGAAGTGGAATCGCACTTTGGTGTGGCTGCTTCGTGTGGCTCTGGGCTGTACATTCATGTTCTCAGGGCTCACAAAAGCTATCGACCCATGGGGCGGATTCTACAAGTTTTCCGAATACTGTAATGTGTACGGCTTCGAGAGCTTAGGCTCGGCGTCGCTCGGACTGTCGTTTGCCTTGGCAGCCCTTGAGTTTATGCTGGGCGTGTTCGTGCTCACGGGGTCGTTTCGCAGAGGTGCGCCAGTGTTGCTCATAGGCATGATGGCGGTGATGCTGCCCATCACGCTCGATTTGGCGCTCACCGACCGTGTGCCGCATTGCGGCTGCTTTGGCGATGCGCTTGTAATAAGTAACTGGGCATCGTTCTGGAAGAACGTGGCATTGACGACAGGGCTCGTTTATCTCACATTTTTCAATCGCCGAGTGCATGGCATCTATGGTCCAGCCGTCAACTGGGTGGTGGGTGTGATTTCGTTCACATTCGTGGCTTCGGTGGCGTATAACGGCTATTTTAAGCAGCCACTTGTGGATTTCTCGCCATATCATGTGGGAAGCCAGTTGGGCGTGTCGGCAAGTGCCGACGGCGATGCCGCCGACATGGTGTTTGTGTATAAGAAAGATGGCGAGGAAAAAGAGTTCAGCCTCGACAGCGTGCCCGACGAGGAAGATGGTTGGGAGTTTGTAGAGCGTCATTATAAGAAAGGTAAAGAGCCGAACGACTCATCAGCCACCCAACCATTGGCTATCTACGACAATGGGGTGGAGGTGACGGAAGATGTGCTTCCCGACACTGGCAAAGTGGTGATGTTTCTGTTTCCCGACTTGAGAGGGGTGAACATCAGCTACTCGTTCGACCTCAATGAGATATATGCCCACGCCACAGAACAAGGCTATCAGGTGTTTTCGGTCACTTCGTCGAGCACCGACGATATAAAGTGGTGGAACGACATTTCGATGGCGGCATACCACACCTACCGTATGGACGACAGCGAACTTAAAACCATAGCCCGTGGCAATCCTGCCGTGGTGCTGGTGGAGAATGGAAAGATGGTGTGGAAGCGCACCCTTGCATCGCTCGACGAGGATAAGGTGAGGGTGGCAGACTCTCCTGTGGCGCAGTACAACTCCGACTATCAGCGTGACGAAGTGATGTCGGGCTTGGTGAGGCTGTTTTTGTTGGCGTTGCTCCTGCTCTTTGTGCTGAATCGCACACATGTGCTGGTGCGCCTGTTCTATCGCTATGTGCGCAAGCGGCCTGCTCCACAAGCGCCGGTTGAAAGCCAGGAAACAGAAAATGCCACAGTAGAAGAATCCCCAAAGCAGAGCGGAAATGAGGCACATAACGAAAGCGACCATTCGGCTTATCAGCCCAAGAACGACGATTCCATCGGCGAAAATAGTGATAAAGAATGATAAAAGTTTGGTTAATTCCGTAACCTCAAGTAACTTTGCATAAAATTTCGGAATTCAGGGAATAATTTTTTTAAAACTATATATTTTTATTTACAATTATGAGAAAGAATATTGTAGCAGGTAACTGGAAAATGAACACTACAGTTGCCGAAGGCGTACAACTCGCAAAGGAAGTGAATGAAGCAGTGGCTGCTGCTGGTGAATTGAAGTGCGACGTAGTGATTGGCGTTCCTTTCACTCACCTCACAGCTGTTAAGGACGTTATCGACATTGAAAAGGTAGGTCTTTCTGCTGAAAACTGCGCTAACAAGGAAAAAGGTGCTTACACAGGTGAAGTAAGCGCAGCTATGGTAGCTTCTACTGGTGCTAACTATGTGATTCTTGGCCACAGCGAACGCCGCGAATATTATAACGAAACTCCAGAAATCTTGAAGGAAAAAGTGGATTTGGCACTTGCTAACGGTTTGAAGATCATCTTCTGCTGTGGTGAAAGCCTCGAACTCCGCAACGCTGGCACTTACGAAGAATTCATCAAGGCAGAATTGAAGGACTCACTTTTCCACCTCAGCGCTGAAGAATTTGCTAACATCGTTATCGCTTACGAGCCAATCTGGGCTATCGGTACTGGTGTGACTGCAACCAGCGACCAAGCTGAAGAAGTGCACGCATTCATTCGCTCATTCCTCGCTGAAAAGTATGGCGAAACTGTAGCTAACGACACCACTATCCTCTACGGTGGCAGTTGCAAGCCTACTAACGCTCCTGAACTCTTCGCTAAGCCAAACATCGACGGTGGTCTTATCGGTGGCGCTTCATTGAAGGCTGCTGACTTCATGGGCATCGTTACCGCTTTCTAATTTTAGAGGCAGGAAAAGAAATGCTAAGGTGAGCCGTTTATGCTGATAAACGGCTACTTAATACACAAAAATTGGTTACAATGATAATTTTTTATTATCTTTGTAGCCAGTTTTGTTTTATTGCTTTTTTGCAAGCTTTTAAAGGTATTATGGCTATGAAAAAGTGTAGCAAAGGAAGAGCGTTGCGCTGCATTGTTGTGGCAATGGCGATAGCTCTTTTCGGATTTTCGAATGTAGAAGCTCAAGTGAGCGTGAATGCCCCCAGCGGACTTTCTAAGCGAAGCAACTCTGCGGCGAAGAAGAAGCAATCTTCTCCTGCGCATGAGGAGGCTGCTGCGCCAGCTAAGGCTGCGCCAGCTAAGGCTCCTGCCACAAAAAGAGCAAACAGAGGCATAGCGGTGTCGAAAAGCGGCTCTGTTACAGGCATGACCATCGTGGGACAATATTCAGGCTATCGTGTGCAGGTGCTATTCACATCGGCTAAAAACGGCCGTGCCATAGCTCAGCAGCGAGCCAAGAAAATAGCATTGAAATATCCACAATACCGAGCCTACATGTCGTATGTGGCACCTCGCTGGCGCTTGCGCTTTGGCGATTTCAAAACCTACGGAGAGGCAAAAAATCTGGCAAGACTCATCAAACGCTCGTTCCCAGCAATGCGTTCCGACGTGGTGGTGGTGACCGATAAAGTAAACAAATTTAAGTAAATTCGTCTGTAGCTTGCCGATTCAAGCTCAGCATTAGTATAGTGATGGAGAACAAAAATCGACTTTCCAATCAAGAATTAATCAACAAAATAGCCGAACACTACAAGGCAATCCTCGAATTGATAGGCGAAGACCCCACTCGTGAGGGATTGGTGAAAACGCCACAACGCGCCGCAAAGGCTTTGCTTGAAAACACCGTTGGCTACGATATGTCGGGCGAAGACATCATCAAGGCAGCCGTGTTTGAGCACCCCGGCTCGCAAATGGTGATCGTTAAGGACATTGAGTTTTATTCCCAATGCGAGCACCACATTCTTCCATTTTTCGGAAAAGTGTCGGTGGGCTATATTCCCGACGGAAAGATTGTGGGGCTGAGCAAGGTGGCACGCATGGTGGATGTGTTTGCGCGCCGATTGCAGGTGCAGGAGCGCCTCACCGCTGAAATTTGCGAGGCACTTGCCAAATCGCTACCCAACAAGGGCGTGATTGTGAGATGCGAGGCTCAACACCTGTGCATGAAGATGCGTGGAGCTGAAAAGCAAGAGTCCACCACCGTCACACTTGAATATAGCGGAGCATTTGAAAACGTGGAATTGAGGAACGAATTTTTCGGACTTTTGAAGTAAAAGCACGGAAAAACCGAAGAAAACAGACGTATTTTTCATTTTTGCTTCAAAATATTTGGTAAGTTTGATAAAAAGTACTAATTTTGTACCCGCAAACGAGAGGTAACCTCTCTGATAATGCAAAATTGCGAAAATAGCTCAGTTGGTAGAGCACGACCTTGCCAAGGTCGGGGTCGCGGGTTCGAGTCCCGTTTTTCGCTCACAGCAATGTCCAGGTGGCGGAATTGGTAGACGCGCTACTTTGAGGGGGTAGTGAACAATGGTTCGTGTGAGTTCGAGTCTCATCTTGGACACCAGAAAGTGGTAGGAGCAATAGTTCTTGCCACTTTTTTTGTTTATATGGTTGAAATCCCCAAAAAATATCATTACTTTTGTGTGGCTTAATTAATTATTTTAAAGAATATGAAAGAAATGCTCTTTGTGAAGAAGGTGGTTTTCACAGTATTGTGCTTTGCGTTTTTTGGGTTTGCACATGCCCAGAAGTTGGCGGAATTTAATCTGAATAACTTTGAGGATTGGACTTACACGCGGTCGAGCGTGGAGTTGAATAGCAATAATATTTGCACAAACAAGGTGAATCTGTATGGGAATTATAAGCTTGTGTCGCCATTGTTTGGAGTGAAAACCGTGAAATATGTCAGGGTTCAAGTGATGATGATTTCAAAAGACTACGCTCAGTCAAAATACAACCTTTCAAAGGCATCTCCCACAATGGAGTTGCTCAATGAGCAGGGAGAGGTGGTGGCAACCAAGAAGCATGCCTACAGTAAAGCGTTGCCACAGCAGGAATTCGTGGATTATTTGGCGGTGCCAGAGGGTGCAAACAAACTCATGATGCGCATATCTGCTCCTACAGCCGATGCGAATAGTGCAGACGCCATACACGAGGTGGTGCTGACTGCAAGTTATGCCGACGGCAATAGCGTTGTGGGTGATGTGAATGGTGATGGAGTGTGCGATGTGAGCGATGTCACAGATGTGATTAACATTATTCTGGAAGAGAATGTGACTAATGATGCCGCCGATATCAATGGCGATGGCAACATTGATGTGAGCGATGTTACCGCCCTCATCAACAAGATTCTTCAGTAATCGATAACCGAATGTCGCTATACTTTGCGGCGAGGGAGATTGAATGCGATAGAGATAATTACCATCACGCTGAGTGCCCAGGTGTAATAGAGGTAGGGCAGGAACGCCACAGGGCTGAGGTGGGCAAGGCCGGCAGCCATCAGCGACTGCGCTCCGTATGGGATAAGGCTTTGAATGATGCACGAACATGTGTCGAGCAGGCTTGCCACCTTTCTGCCGTCGAGTTGAAACTGCTGTGAAATTTTGTGGGCAATGTCGCCAACGGTGATGATGGCGATGGTATTGTTGGCGGTGCAGAGGTTCACAAGGCTCACCAGCGTAGCCACCACGGCTTGTGCGCCACGGCAGCTATTGATGCGGTGGGTGAGCACCTGAATGATGTATTTCACGCCCCCATTGTGGCTGATTACGCCCAACAGACCAGCCGCCAGCAGCGTGACGATGATCAGGTCGCTCATATCCTTGATGCCACCGCCCATATATCCGCACATGTCAATCAGGCTCGCATCAGCCAGTCCACAAAGCGCAATGGCGATGCACGAGATAATGCCCATGGTGAGCACCACCAGCACATTCACGCCCATCATAGCCGACACAATCACAATCAGATAAGGAGTGACATTCCACCACGATGCTGTGGTGATAGGAGCGTGTGCGGTGTGCTGAATGTCGCCTGTGAAGATGTAGATGCCCAAAGTGGCAATGGCGGCAGGAAGCGCAATCCAAAGGTTGGTCTTGAATTTATCGTTCATTTTCACCTTCTGACTGCGTGTCGAGGCGATGGTGGTGTCGCTGATAAACGACAGGTTGTCGCCAAAAAACGAGCCGCCCAGCACCACCGATACAAGAAAAGCCGTGTCGACACCTGTGCTTTGAGCCAGCTGGCACGCAAAAGGCGTGAGTGCCACGATAGTGCCCACAGAAGTGCCTATCGACATGGATATGAAGCACGCTGTGATGAAAAGCCCAGGCACAAGAAACGACGACGGCAGCGACGCTAATGCAAGGTTCACGGTGGCATCAATCGCCCCAATGCCTTTAGCGAGCGCAGAAAAAGCACCTGCCAGGAAAAATATCCATATCATGTAAAGCACATTGGAGTTGGCTGCGCCTTTTGAAAATATCTCGATTCGTTCGGTGATTTTCTTCTTTGGCGTAAAAAGCAATGCCCACATCGATGCGATGATGAATGCTATAGACAGCGGCATTTTGTAGAAATCGCCGATAATTACCGATACAGCCACATAGAGCAGCAGAAACACCACGATGGGTGAGAGAGCCAATAATCCTTTACCTGTGCTGATATATGAAGCCGTTTGCTTATTTTCCATTACCTTAATATTTTATCTTGCTTATTTTGTGAAACGATGTGCAAAATTACTGCAAAATCATAAAAGTGCAAAATAAAACTCTTTTTCTTTTGAGAATTGTAGTTTGTTTGTTGTTAATCTCCGCCTTTCTCGCTATCTTCGTAAATTATTATAATGTAAAAATGAAGTTACGAAACAGCCTATCAGGTATCCTCTTGGCAATGTGCGCCACATTCTCGTTAGCCGCCCAGCGATTAGCCGCCGACGGCATCAGTTACACTGTAGATGAATCAGGCAAAGCCACGGTGGTGTTAGGCGATGATTATTATACAGGAAAAGTCACCATTCCGGCTGTGCTGGAAGGAAAGCAAGTGGCGTCGGTGGGTTTTGGCGCATTTAATGCGTGCCACGGCCTTACAGGCGTAGTGCTTCCCGACGGCATCGCCACCATTGGCGATTATGCGTTCAACGCTTGCGATTCGCTCACCGCCATCACCATTTCCGAAACTGTTACCAGCATCGGCGCATTTGCCTTTCACGGTTGCTCACGGATTGTGGATATTGTGATTCCCGAAGCCGTGACCAGTATTGGCGAAGAGGCGTTTTTCGGTTGCACAGCGTTGAAAACGGTGAAAATCGGCAAAAATGTGACCAACATTGGCAAGCGAGCCTTTCAGCGTTGCACCCAACTGAAAACGGTGACCGTTGACCCCGAAAATCCCAACTATTGCGACATCAACGGCATATTGTTCACCAAAGATGCCCAAACGCTGGTGGCATTCAGCCGTAAAAACGCATCGTGGCGCAGTTATACCGTGCCATCGTCGGTGACCGGCATTGCCGATTTTGCTTTCTACGGTTGCGATGCGATGAAGTCGATCACCCTGCCAGAAGGACTGGAAACGATAGGGGAGTGGGCTTTTGCCAACTGTGGCATTATGGGCTCGTTCACCTTGCCCACAAGCGTGAAGCATATTGGCGCAAACGCATTCTTCGGAATGAAGAGTTGCAAATCATTTTATTGCGGCACGGTTGAACCACTTCCGTTGCGCGATGTGACCACGCCTTTTGGCATGTTTACCGACCTTTCAGCCCGCACCCTCTATGTGCCCAACGCTGAAGCGGTGAAGCGATACAAGGCGTCTCCGGTGTGGAGGGAGTTTGGCAAAATTGTGGCATATCTTGGCGATGTGAATGGCGATGGCGAAGTGAATGTGGGCGATGTGACCGCGCTTATCAACGCCATTTTAGGCGATACCACCTACGAGCAGAAGGTGTGCGACATCAACTGCGACGGGGAGGTGAACGTGACCGACGTGACGACATTAATCAATACAATTCTTGAATCATAACACACTATTTTTATCATGAGTTTTCAACCTTTGGCAGAGCGATTGCGTCCAAAATCGCTCGACGAGTACATAGGACAGCGTCATTTGGTGGGTCCCGGAGCGGTGATTCGCCGAATGATTGAGAGTGGCAACATTGCGTCGTTTATTCTTTGGGGACCTCCAGGAGTGGGCAAGACCACGCTTGCGCGCATCATTGCCGAGCAAACGAAAGTGCCTTTCTACACGCTTTCGGCAGTGACTTCGGGCGTGAAAGATGTGCGCGATGTGCTCGACCGATGCAAAAAAGATGCGCAAAGCATGTTCACCAAAGGCCGCCCCATACTGTTTATCGACGAAATCCACCGTTTCAACAAGTCGCAACAGGATTCCCTGCTTGGGGCTGTGGAAAACGGCACCGTCACGCTTATTGGTGCCACCACAGAGAATCCTTCGTTTGAGGTGATTCGCCCGCTGCTGTCGCGCGCGCAGGTGTATGTGCTCCAGTCGCTTGACAAGGACGACCTTTTGCGCCTCCTTGACCATGCCCTCCAGACCGACCCTATTTTCCGAGACAGAGAGGTGAGGGTGGAGGAAACGGAAGCGCTCCTTCGTTTTAGTGGTGGCGATGCCCGAAAATTGCTGAATATCCTTGATCTGCTCCATCAGTCGCTGGGCGAGAAAGAACCGTTTGTGCTCAACGATAAGGTGGTGACCGAGCGATTGCAACAGAATCCGATGGCATTTGACAAAGACGGGGAGATGCACTACGACATTATTTCGGCTTTTATCAAGTCGATTCGTGGCAGCGACCCTGATGCAGCGGTGTATTGGCTTGCACGCCTTATTGCTGGCGGTGAAGACCCAAAATTCATCGCTCGTCGCCTGTGCATTTCTGCCGCAGAGGATATTGGGCTGGCAAACCCCAATGCCTTGCTCTTGGCTAATGCCACATTCGACATCATCAATAAGATTGGTTGGCCTGAAGGGCGAATACCGCTGAGTGAGTGCGCCATCTATCTTGCCGCGTCGCCAAAAAGCAATTCGGCATACAATGCCATCAACAGTGCGCTGCAACTGGTGGAGCAAACTGGCAATGCCCCCGTGCCACTTCACTTGCGCAACGCCCCCACAAAACTGATGAAGCAACTTGGCTACGGTCGTGACTATATGTATTCCCACGACTATCCCGGACACTTCGTGCGCCAGCAATATATGCCCGACGAACTGCAAGGCACCCAACTATGGGCACCCCAAGACAACTCCGCCGAGGCTCAAATGGCAGCGCGCCAGCAAGCCCGCTGGAATCCCCAGCCCCCAAAAGAAGAATAGCACCGAGAAATACAGTGGAATTTGATGGATGTTGAAAAAACGGTTCAGAGGATAAATACTGGGGGCACAGAAACAAAAACATAAAAAACAGCCTTTTGCCGATGCCAGTGCTTCGCACCTGCCGTTAGTGCTGCGGTATGTCTGATTTCAAGCAGGGGCTTGAATCAGCCACCCCACACCTCTAACGCCGCCCTCTTACGAGGTCGGTGGCATCGTCAAAAGGACAAAAACCGCTCGCCTTCGGCGAAAAACCAATCTTTGGAAATTAGATTAGATAGGTCATTTGTTATCAGGGGTTTTTCGCCGTGAAAACGGCGAGTGGTTTTTATCCTTGGTGCAATGTGGATGGCCCTCGTAAGAGGGTGGTTGTGGAATTGTGTGGTTGGCGGCATGGAAACTCGTTTCCAATGGCGCAAAACGCACAATCACACAACCAAATGCGAAGCATTCCACATTGCGTCAAGGCTGTTTTTTATGTTTTTGTTTTTGATTCCATTGGGTGGACCATAATAGGTTTGCTGAAATCAGTGTTTTTGTCATGCAATTTGTGGGCTACATCGGGTCTACGTCGTAGTAGAGGATGGTGCTTTTCATTCGGCTGTCGGTGGCTACGAGTTGCTCGTAGATGTTTCGGAGAATCACCTTCACCTTTGCCATTGATGCGGCATTTTCGAATTTGAGCATCACTTGGCGGATATAGAGACTCTGCACGCGTGCCACCATCGGAGGTTCTGGACCGAACACACGGTTGCCGAACACCTCGCGCAGCATATTGCTGTAGCGCACACTCACTTCGGTGAGGGTGTCTTCGTTGCGGTGCTTCAAATACACATTCACGATGCGTGTGAACGGTGGGAAATTGTATTGCTGGCGTTCGCTCAACTCATAGTTGAAAAACTCTTGATAGTTGTGGCTTTTCACAAATTCCACGATAGGGTGGGTGGGGCGAGTGGTCTGCACCAGCACGGTGCCTTGCTTGTGAGCGCGTCCTGCGCGTCCTGCCACCTGCTCCATCATGTTGAAAGCGCGCTCGCTGGCACGGAAGTCGGGGAAACTGATTAATGCGTCGGCATTCAGAATGCCCACGATGCTCACACCGTCGAAGTCGAGTCCCTTGGTCACCATTTGCGTGCCCACGAGAATGTTGGTCTTGTGGGATGAGAAGTCGTCGATGATGCGCTCGTAACTGTTCTTGTTGCGAGTGGTGTCGAGGTCCATGCGCGATATTTTCTCGTCGGGGAACACGCTCTCCACCTCGTCTTCGATGCGCTCGGTGCCGTAACCCACAATTTCAAGTCCGGGCAAGCCACATGCAGGGCACAGGCTTGGCATGGTCATGGTGTAGCCGCAATAGTGGCAACTGAGCGTGCGTATGTGCTTGTGATAGGTGAGCGACACGTCGCAGTTTTGACAAGTGGGCACCCAGCCACATTCCTTGCAGGAAATGTAGGGCGAATAGCCACGGCGGTTTTGGAACAAAATCACCTGTTCCTTGTTTTCCAGTGCCTGACGGCAGTCTTTCACCAGTTCGAGCGAGAACATGCCCTTGGTTTCACGCTTCTTGCGCGCCATTTTCATATCCACCACCTTCACATTGGGCATCTGTATGCCCTCGAAGCGAGTGAGCAGTTCCACAAAGCCGTAATCGCCCTTTTTGGCACGGTAATACACCTCAATGGCAGGCGTGCCGGAGCCCAACAGCGTCTTTGCGCCGTGCATCGATGCCAAGATGATGGCGGCGTTGCGACCGTTGTAGCGTGGGGCAGGGTCTTGCTGCTTATAACTGGTGTCGTGTTCCTCGTCCACCACAATCAATCCCAAATTGCTGTAGGGCAGGAAAATGCTTGAACGCACGCCAATCACCACGCAAGGGTCGGAACTGTCGAGCAGGCGTTTCCAAATGTCCACACGCTCGTTGTCGCTGAACTTTGAGTGGTAGATGAGCAACTTGTCGCCAAACACTTTGCGCAGTCGGCGAGTGAGTTGGGTGGTGAGGGCAATTTCCGGCACAAGGTAGAGTGCCTGTTTTCCGGCTTCAAGCGTGTCTTTGATGAGGTGCATGTAGATGGAAGTCTTGCCACTCGAAGTCACGCCGTGAAGCAGGGTGATGGGCTTATCTTTGAAGCATCGGTGTATTTCGGAATAGGCGCGTGTCTGCTCGTCGGTGAGGGTGGGCGGTGCGATAAGGTCGGTGCCAAGGTCGGCAAAACGGTTCACCTCGCGCTTATACACCTCAAACACGCCACGCTGGCGTGCTGCGGTAAGCACAGGCTGCGTCACGCCGGAGCGTTTCAGCAGTTCGTCCTTGGTCACCTCCTTCACTGGTTTGCTTTTCTGGAGCCAGTGCGAAAGGTCGAGATACGACAGCAGCAGCGCCTCTTGCTTTTTCGCTCTTTTCACCTCGTCGAAGATGCGGTGAAGCGCCTCGTCGTCGGTGCGGTCGATGTTCAGTCTCACGCAACTCTCCGTCTTGGCACGGTAATTGTCGATTACACGCTCTGCCACGTGTATTGCGCCCAATTCGAGCAACTTGTTCACAATCGACTCCACATTCTTAAACTCGGTGATGCGTGTGATTTCGTGAACCTGCATACGCCCACGCTGTGCTGCGAAGTCGAGCACGGTGCGCATTCTGTCGGTCAGTTCGCCCGGCTCGCTTTCCTCGTAGTCGGGGTTCACGCTGATGAAAGTTTCGCTTTCCACCTTCAGACCACTTGGCAAAGCCGCCTTATACACCTCGCCCAAGGTGCAAAGATAATAGTCGGAAATCCATTGCCAGAACTTCAGTTGAGGATAGCGCAAGATGGGTTTGGGGTCAATCATCGAAATGATTTCCTTCACTCGGTACCCCTTAGGCTCGTTGTCGTGCAGAAGCACCACGATAGCCGTGTAAATCTTCTTTTGCCCGAAAGGCACAAGCACGCGGCAGCCGATTTGCAGCAGTGTGCGCATATCTTCGGGAATGCGATAGGTGTAGGTGCCTTTAATGGCGAGAGGAAGAAGAAGTTCGGCAAACTGAGCCATATATCTAAAGTTGTTATATTTGGTGTTTCTTTATTTCGCATGGTTCGAATGAACTATGCAGTAGAGCAAAGTTACTCTTTTTTTTGCGTAGTCGCAACACTTTTCCACGGCTCTTTCATTTAAAAATGCTTTGAATTTTCAATATCCATGAGTATTAGTC
>OIYY01000765.1_pt1 | contig 20745 bp, 14 predicted proteins | sample 1588341 | NCBI WGS metagenome assembly OIYY01 (sample SAMN03283287) | human gut metagenome | biome: human-associated habitat; material: feces | host: Homo sapiens | place: Peru | collected 2012 | reverse complement strand
GCCATAGGCTGCAACAATGGAACCTATCACAATAATTATCAATTTCTTTAATAAGATTTTCTTTTTCTTCTTCAGACAAATTTAAAATTTTGGAAGATAAATTTTCCGATTTACTATCGGACTTTGCATTTTTTATAAATAAATTATTATTTTCTACAATATTTTTTGCTTTTTCTTTTATCGATTTAATAGTTTCAAGTTTTTTATTATCGACAGTAGAATTTTTATCTAATTTATCAAAATTATTTTCTTCTTTTTTTTCAATATTATTTTCAACATTTTCAACTTTTTCATTTTCTAAACTTTTTTCCGATTTTTGACTTTCAATATTTTCTTCGTCAATATTATTTTCTTTATCGTTTTTAATTTTAGAATTATCGATTTTGTTATCGTATTCGTTATTCGATTCTGCAACTTTATCGTTTTCCATATTTTCTAAATACTTTTTGAAATCGTCTTTGCTATAATCGTTATAATCTTCTCTATCAACGCTTTTATTTGTGGAACTTTCCGAATAAATATTTTCGTTTTGAAGTTTATTTAACATTTCCGCAAAAGAACTATCGTTATAATTTTCTAATTCGTATTGATTATTAGAAGAAATATTATTATCTGAAAAAGATTTTAATCATTTTTATAATAAGGTAAGGACCACACGATCCTACAATCATGACGCAGAGAAACTGTATTGTAGGATAAAATTGAATCAGAAAAAACATAAGGAGGTTCATAATGAATTATTTGGAAATTGAAAAGGTAGTGGGCAGAGAAATACTTGATTCCAGAGGAAACCCTACAGTTGAGGCTGAGGTTTATCTTGTAGACGGAACTGTTGCAAGAGGCACAGCACCATCAGGAGCCTCAACAGGAGAGTTCGAGGCACTTGAGCTTCGCGACGGTGACAAGAGCAGATATCTGGGCAAGGGTGTTACCGGTGCAGTAGAAAATATAAATACTGTAATCAACGATACACTGACAGGTATGGATGCAAGCGATATCTATGCAATTGACGCGGCCATGATAGAGGCAGATGGCACCAAGGACAAGTCTAAGCTTGGAGCCAATGCCATTCTTGCTGTATCAATTGCGTGTGCAAGGGCAGCATCAGTCTCACTCGATATTCCGCTTTATAGATTTTTAGGTGGTATTTCAGGAAACAGACTTCCTGTACCTATGATGAACATTGTAAACGGTGGCTGTCATGCACTTTCATCAGGACTCGATGTGCAGGAGTTTATGATTATGCCGGTAGGAGCGCCTTCCTTCAAGGAGTGTCTCAGATGGTGTGCGGAGGTATTTCATGCACTTGCAGCAATATTAAAGGAGCGCGGTCTTGCCACATCAGTTGGTGACGAGGGTGGCTTTGCCCCTGCGCTCAAATCTGACGAGGAGGCTATCGAGACAATTCTTGAGGCTGTAAAGAAAGCCGGCTATGAGCCGGGCACGGATTTCAAGATTGCCATGGATGCCGCATCATCAGAGTGGAAGAGTGAAAAGGGCAAGGGCTTTTACAAGCTGCCAAAGGCCGGTACAGAGTACACCTCAGAGGAGCTTATAGAGCACTGGGCAAAGCTATGTGATAAATATCCTATCATCTCAATCGAGGATGGACTCGATGAGGAGGATTGGGAAGGCTGGCAGAAGCTTACAGAGCGTCTGGGGGATAGAGTACAGCTTGTGGGAGATGACCTGTTCGTAACAAACACTGAGAGACTTGCAAAGGGAATAAGCCTTGGAGCAGGAAATGCAATCCTGATTAAATTAAATCAGATTGGCTCGGTGTCAGAGACCCTTGAGGCTATCAAGATGGCACACAAGGCAGGCTATACGGCAATCAGCTCACACCGCTCAGGTGAGACTGCCGACACAACTATCGCAGACCTTGCAGTGGCACTCAACACATGTCAGATAAAGACAGGTGCACCTTCGCGTTCAGAGCGTGTCGCAAAGTATAATCAGCTTTTAAGAATTGAAGAGGAGCTGGGAAAGAGCGCGGTTTATCCGGGAATTAAAGCGTTTAATGTGCAGCAGTAGCTTAAATAAAACGGTATGGCTGCATTAAATGAATATCCATTGGATTGTCTTTAGGAGAAAATAATATAAGTATAGTCGCAGATATCAGAATATGGTATCTGCGATTTTTTATTTTTTATCAGTAATTCTAAATATCATCGAAACAAATCATTTTAGCACATCAATTGTAGTCCTTAATTGTAGCCTCAATTACCTCAATTGTAGCACCTCAAATTGTAGCAATTAAAACTGATTTATCGTAAAACGATAAAAAAATATTGCAAAACTAAAACCGATGTAGTACAATTAGCTTGCCGGTAAGTAAAAAATATGAGAAAATAACTACATAGATAGTAAGGAGTAAGGAGGAAGCTATGGACAATAATAATAATATCGGGAGCATGAATCCCCAACAGTTTTCACAGAACACGCCACAGAACACGCCACAGAACATGCCACAGAATACGCAGATGAATATGGGCATGTCAGGTATTGAACTGCAGAAGATGCAGCAGGAGGCGGAGCAAAGACGGCGAGAGCAAAGCAGGAGAAACGCAGATTTCTTTGGCAGGCTATGCATACCTACGATAATATATGCGCTGCTGTACACCATTTTCCTGTATGAGAATATAGGTGGAATACTTGTCACATTGTTTTCAATCGTCACAGGAGTATACAGCCTGTATTGTATGAAGATACTTCATATAGAGGCAAAGCCACTCACTATATGGTACAGTGTGATGATGATACTTACAGGCCTCTCGTCAGGCTTGACCGGCAATAAAATTATACAAGGATTTAATTTTTGCTGGATTCTTGTGTTCTTGGTTTTTATGCTGCTTCACAATTTCTGCAATGATAGACAGTGGGGGCTTATAAAGTATATCACTGCGGCATTTCAGGCTGTGTTTGGAGCGATCGGATGTATAGCTGAGCCGTTTATGGATATTGCCGACTATATGAGAAATGAACGTATGGATAGTGGCAGTATGGGCAGTGATTGTATGGACTCTGACAGTGTAAACATAGCAGCCGGAGATGTACATGTGAAAAAACACAGAATGCTTTATGTGTTTATCGGAATTGCTATTGCCTTTCCGCTTGTTGTACTGATAGTGGTGCTGCTGTGCTCTGCGGATGCGGTTTTTGCATCAGTTATAAAGAAATTATTTGCTGATATCAATTTCTTTACAGTGAGCAAGGTTGTATTACTTTTTGTATTTGCACTATTTTCATCATACTGCGGTATAAAGTATCTGAGCAAGAAGCGTATATCAGATGCACCGGTTGAGACTCCGGCATTCCCGGCTGCAATCGGCATCACTGTAGCCGCAACTATATCAGCGGTATATGTATTTTTCTGTTTTATACAGATTGTGTATCTGTTCGGAGGGCTTATGCAGCTTCCAAGCGGCTATACCTACGCCAGGTATGCGAGAGAAGGCTTTTTCCAGCTGCTTTTCGTGTGTATACTGAATGTGATTATCGTATTGCTCGGAAGTGGACTGTTCAGGAAGAATAAAATATTAAATGCATTTTTAATTTTAATAACTTTGTGCACATATATCATGATTGCATCAAGTGCATACCGTATGGGACTGTATGTATCGGAGTATGGGCTGACAGCCACCAGACTCTGTGTGTTCTGGGCACTTGGGGTGATAGCGCTGTTTATGCTCGGAGTGATTTTATCTATATGTAAGCCTGCTTTTTCACTATTCAGGTACGGAATAATAGTAATCGGGATATGTTATCTTGTGCTTGCATTTGCAAGGCCTGATTATCTGGTTGCAAGGTACAATACAGTATGTATGGAGGATACAGACTACAAATATCTGATGTCACTTTCCACTGATGCAGCCCCGGCGCTTGCGGATGATGCAGACTTCATGGAAAATAAGGGTATGGTCACCATGTATGCAAGACAGCTTGCAGGTGAGACAAATGACAGCATAAGACAGCTCAATGTGTCTCATATAAAGGCTGCACATTTATTCAGAGATAGCATAGATGAGGTAAAGAGCTCGCAGCTTATCCTTTTATATGTATATTCGCCTTACGATTCGGGCAGCTATAACAATAATGATACCGGTCTTGAGGGCGTGGACAGCATACAGATGGGCTATCATGTGTTAAAGGATACAGAAGATGATGACACAGCCTACTATGATTACGACAGTTATAGCATGGATGATACAAGAGTGGCGGCACCGGTATTTTTCAAATGGGTGGATGCAATCGAGGTGAAGAAGATTTCCGACAGTGAGCGTATCTTCCTTGCAAAGATTCCAAGAAAGGCTTTAAAAGGCAAGGAGGGAGTGAATATTGAATACAGATTTAATAAAGATGGAGATGTGATATATTCATCCCAGTACAATGTGATACTCGACAAGAAAAAAGGACTCAATGAGGTTGAGCTGTCATACTATGAGGGAACCGATGGTGTGGATGAGCCTGAGTACAATATTTATGGGAAGTAATGGCTTAAATAGATTATAACTCAAAAATGATATGGTGAAGTTGATTAAAAACTGTTATACTTAGCATGTAGTATACGTTGTCAAATTATTTCATTAAGGCAGGAAAAATTCATGGGAAGATTTTTAAATCCGGGAAATAAAGCTTTTCAAAAGACATTGAAATCGGAAATATATGTGGATAAAACTATGCTTTTGGCATACACCAATAAGGTTATGGGTTCCGATATGGCATGCATATGCAATAGCAGACCGAGGCGTTTTGGGAAGTCCATCACGGCGAATATGCTTGCTGCTTATTATAGCAGAGGATGTGATTCCTTTGATATGTTTTCTGCTTTAAAGGTTGGCAGGCTTGATTCCTTTGAGACAAATCTTAATAAATATGATGTGATTCATATTGATGTCCAGTGGTGCATGATGGATGCGGGCGAAGTGCAAAACACCGTGAAATACATCAATAACGGTATTCTGGATGAGCTTATAATGGCTTATGGTGATGTGATACCGGACACTGTTAAAACAGCCTATGGAGCCATGTCTTATATAAACGCAGCCACAGGAAATACCTTTGTTATCATAATAGATGAGTGGGATGTGTTGATTAGAGATGAGGCTAATAATAAGGAACTGCAGGAGGAATATATTAATTTCCTCAGAGGAATGTTTAAAGGTACAGAGCCGACAAAGTATATTGCGTTAGCTTATCTTACCGGCATACTTCCAATCAAAAAGCTTAAAACCCAGTCAGCACTTAACAATTTTGAAGAGTTCACAATGCTTGATGCAGGATCGCTTGCATCATATATTGGCTTTACAGATGATGAGGTTAAGCAGTTATGCAAAAAGTATGACAGGGATTATGAAGCAGTAAAAAACTGGTATGATGGCTATATGCTTTCAGGTAAGCATGTGTATAATCCAAAAGCGGTAGTAAGCGTGATGATGAGAGGCAGCTTCCAAAGCTATTGGTCACAGACCGGCACATATGAATCTCTGATTCCACTTATTGACATGGATTTTGATGGATTAAGAGCCGCTATTATTTCAATGATTTCAGGAAATGAGATTAAAGTCAGAACAACCACGTTTCAGAATGATATGGTATCATTTAAAAATAAAGATGATGTGCTGACATTGCTTATACATCTTGGATATCTGGCTTTTAATCAGAAAAGTCAGATGGCATATATTCCAAACGAAGAGCTTCGTAATGAGCTTATGGATGCGGTTGAGGAAAACAAATGGGATGAAATCATACAGTTTGAGAGGCAGTCAATAGATTTGTTTAATGCAACAATAGACAAAGATGTAAATACTGTGGCATCAAAAATTGAGCAGATTCATATGGAGTATACCTCGGTGATTCAATATAATGACGAGAACTCTCTTAGCAGTGTGCTGACCATTGCCTATCTTGGAACAATGAATTATTATTTTAAGCCGGTCAGGGAACTCCCGACAGGGCGCGGCTTTGCTGATTTTGTTTATATTCCGAAGCCTGAGTATATAAATGATTATCCGGCGCTTGTTGTGGAGCTAAAATGGAATAAGAATGCGGATACAGCCATGCAGCAGATTCGTGAGAGACGGTATCCGAATTCATTATTGCAATATACAGGAAACATACTGCTTGTGGCAATCAACTATGATGAAAAAACAAAGGAGCATGTATGTAAAATTGAGGAATATGCTAAAATACAGAATTAATGATTGAGATATATAAATACAAATCCAAAAACGGACATGGCAGCTTTGCATGTCCGTTTTTAGTTTTTTGTATAATAAGTATCGGGTATTATGAACCGGGTAGGTTTACATAAAGCAGAGTAAAATTTAATCAAGCTTTAATATTAAACCTAATATACGCTTTACAGAGGTTTCTATCTCATCACGAGTGATGGCTCCTGCATCATAAGCCTTCTTTACACGATCAGGATATCCGTTTCCCATCTTAAGATCATTTCCTGCTTTTGTCTCCTTGTAATGCTCGCCACAGGTCCACCAGTCGGTTGTGACCATTCCTTCATAGCCCCATTCATCACGCAGTATTCCTGTCAAAAGGTCTTCGCTTTCAGAGGCTCTGTAGCCGTTTATCATATTGTAAGAGGACATAATAGCCCATGGGTTTTCATTCTTTACAATCATCTCAAAGGCCTTCAGATAGATTTCTCTGGCAGCTCTCTCGGGAACTCTTGAATCGCTGTTTTTGCGGTTTGTTTCCTTATTGTTCAGTGCAAAGTGCTTGAGTGTGGCACCGACATTGTTTGACTGGATTCCGCGTACCATGGCACCTGCGAGCTTGCCTGTGACGAATGGATCCTCTGAGTAGTACTCGAAGTTACGTCCGCAGAGAGGACTTCTGTGAATACAGATGGCAGGTGTTAGCCAGAGACCCAGGTTGTTTTCCTTTAATTCTTCACCGCCGGCGCGACCTACTGCCTCTAAAACATCTGGGTTCCATGTGCATGCGAGCAGTGTGGAGCATGGAAATGCAGTGGTGTATATACCGACCTCTGGCGCTATGCGCACTCCGGCAGGACCGTCTGCTGTCATGACCGAAGGAATACCGTATTCAGGCATATTTCCGATACCAAAGGTATTAGCGACACCTGTATTTGGCTGTCCGCCGAGCAGATGAATGAGATCATCGATTGACAGCTCTGATACAAATTCATCAAGTGTGATACGTCCTTCCACAACATCCATGATGTCGTGACTGCCGTTTTTAGCCATGCCATCGGCAAAGCGGAAGTATGGGATGGCTCTCTGACCGGGACCAACACCCTCTGTCAGGGAAGGGTCAATGGTGCCGATAGCTGAGTAGTCGGTGTCCACAGGCTCACCTTGAGGCAGAGCTTCATAGCTTCCGTCAGAGAGCATTCTCTTTGGCAGACTTGTAGGTATAAGCTTTGCTGAAAGCTGCTCGGTAATTACATCATGATTTAATATATATGAGTAATCGGCTTTTGTCACGTCACGGACGTTCGTTCCAACGTATATATCATATGAACCGGCTTCAAGCACATATGCAGACTTTTGAACTTTTCCCAGGTCATCATATGATGCCATATCGTTTATTTCCCATGTGAGGGTCATAAGCTGTGACTCACCCGGCTGCAGTTCTCTTGTCTTTTCAAAGGCGACGAGCTCCTTTGCAGGCTTTCCGAGCTTTCCCTGTGGTTTAGCAACATATACCTGAATAACCTCTTTTCCGGCAGCTTTGCCTGTGTTTGTGACACGGACTTTTGCGTAGAGCTTACCGGCTTTGATGTCAATATCTGCATCGGCTGATCCGGCTGCAGTAGCGCTTGACGTACAGTTGGAATTCATAACGCCGGCAGAAACAGTCTGCACATCAAATGTGGTGTATGAGAGTCCATAGCCGAATGGGTATACAACCTTCTCGGCAGCGCCCGGAATTGTCTCAAAATAGCGGTATCCAACATATATATCATCGGTGTAGTCCACATAGTTTCTTGACTCATGGAAATTGTAGGTAGATGGATAGTCGTCGAGTGATTTGGCAAATGTATCGACAGTCTTTCCGGAAGGATTGCCATCCCCTACTAAAAGCTCAGCGGCAGCAAGTCCTCCCTCCATGCCACCCTGTAAGGCGAGCAGTGCTGACTGAATCTGATCATCATAAGCAAACCATGATGTATCAACCATTCCACCGACATTTAAAATCACGATTACATTTTTGAAACTGGCTTTTACCGTGTCAACCATCTCTTTTTCTTTTACGGAGAGGCAGAAATCGCCATCCTTAAAAAGCTCTGCCGACTTCTCGGTCATCTCGCGCTCGTAGTCCCAGAGAGCCTTGTTATTTGGGTCAACAACACTCTTTCTGTCCCAGCCCTCTCCGGAGTAGCGGCAGATTGAGATGATAGCAGTGTCAGTGTAGGCCTTTGCCTTATTTAAAAGCTCAACCGGCACATCAGGCTCTATAGTCATGCCGGGTACCGCACCGGCTGCATACTGCTTTTTAATGTCATTGCGGTAGTAGTCGCACAGCTCCTCAAATATGCTTATTTTATCTTTTTGAAGCTTAAGTCCTTCGTAGAGATTGCGGATATATGCAACGGTTACATCACCGCTTCCGCCGCCACCCTTTACATAGTCGAAGGTGCCCTTTCCGAAAAGGGCTACCTTAGAACCCGCTGCAAGAGGCAGTACATTGTTGTCATTTTTTAAGAGCACCATGCCCTCCTTGGCTGCGTTCTTTGAAAGCTCAATGTGTGCCTTGCTTCCGGTGACTCTCTCCCCATTTGCCCCAAGTGGGAGATTCGGTGTGAATTTGATTCTTGACCATTTGTTCATAGCAGATACCTTCCTTATATTGTGTTTTATAAAGTTGATTTTGTGTCTGTATGGCATTTTATTTATAAAAATACCATGATTTTTCATGTATATTATTGTATAAAAGAATTGTAAGCCAAAATAGAATGATTTACAATCATGATAATGACTTTATTTTATGTCGATATTGACTTTTTACTTTGCCATTATATTATATAATTAAAACTTCAAACCTGTAAATTTTAGTATATAATAGCTTATGCATATGGAGGTTCACATGCAGCAATACACGCACGAATATGTAAAATCAATACCACATCTGCCGGTATACTGTCTCCTATATGAGACATACCGCCAGATGTCACCGAGCCACTGGCATGATCATCTGGAGATAATCTATGTACTTGAGGGAGAATTACAGATATCAAGTAATGAAAACGCTGATATATATGCGAATGATGGACATATTCTTCATAAAGATGAGTTCTATATCATAAATTCAAGTAAAATCCACAGCACAAAGAGTAAGGGGATGGTTAAAGCATTTCTTATACAGGTACCATATATGTATTTGGATAATTATATAGAGGATTATGGACACGTCAGATTTCTGGAATGCTTTGATGGAGAAAAGAACACAAAAAAATGTGATCGGATGAAAGCTCTTCTAAAAGCAATAACACGAATTTACTGCAAAAAGGATAAAGGCTATGAGCTTCGTCTGATGGCTAAGATGAATGAATTTTTCTATATTTTGTATACGAGCTATTCACACATTGATGCAAATATGGAAAAAGAATCCAGACAGATAGAAAGACTGAAGGATGTTCTTAAATATGTGGCAAAAAACTATCAGGAGCCAATAGCATTAAAGGAGGTGGCAGACATAGCCTCGCTCAATCAGGAGTATTTTTGCCGTATGTTTAAAAAATGTATGGGTGTGACATTACTCGAGTATGTCAATCAGGTAAGAATCAATCATATACACGAGGAGCTTTTGTCAACGGAGGATTCCATCACGGACATACTGGAGCGCAATGGATTTACGAATTATAAGGTGTTCAGCCGGATGTTTAAGACGCAGTTTGGCATGACACCGAGGGAATTGCGCAGACTTAGACATTAATCGTGAAAGATACACAGAAAATATCTATAATTTACATATTCTTGTAGGGAAATTAATTTAGGTTTTACACAATTATATTATACTTAGCATGTAGTATAAAGATAGTCCGAGCATGATTGCATTGAATGCACAGGTAGCAGAGATAGGAAGTGGATAGTAATGATTGTTATAACGCTTCAGCAGTTTTTTGTATTATTATGGATTTTTTGCATAACCAAAGTGATATTACATGGTTTTAGAATCAATATTATAGGAATATCCATAAATAGATATTTTTATGAGTATAACTTAGATGATAAAAATGCGATTAAAGAATATCATAGAGGAAGGGCTGTTAGATCCATTATTATTTTAATTCTTGATTCAATAACATTAGTAATATCATATAAGTATAGTATAGAGATGGCTACTGGATTTATGATAATATCAACTATAGCATCTATAATAATTAAATATATTAAAGATAAAGAATAGTGGTTGTGAGATTATAATACATAACTTAAGTGATTAAATAATAGAGCGTATGCTATATGATATAGTGTACGCTTTAATTATTGTGAGGAATCGTAAGAAATTAAATAATTCTAAAATGATAGATTATAGAATTGGCTCATGGTATAATATAAAAAGCTAAAGATATGTGCATCAAAAGATATATCATACACACAAGATAGGAGAAAACCATGAACCCAGCAAGCATAATGAAAATGATGAAAGCAAAAAATACATTTACAGCAAATCACCCAAAGTTTGTATCCTTTTTACAGTATGCATTCGGCAGTGGCATTCCGGCAGATTCTGTTATCGAGATAACGGTGACAAAACCGGGACAGGAGCCTGTTACATCAAATATCAGGGTTTTACAGTCGGACCTTGAGCTTTTGGAGAGTCTTAAGGACTTAAAATAGAGGTAAAATATGTTATACCAGATTAAGGATGGGACAGTTTCGGCAGGAGGTCAGACGATTCTGTCCCATATTGATTTTTATATAAAGGAAAAAGAAAAAATAGCTGTTGTCGGCAAAAACGGAGCAGGAAAGACCACGTTGCTTCGGCTTTTGGCAGGAGAGCTGACTCTGGACAGGGATGACCGCAGAGGAAACGGTGGTCAGCGCAGTGAAAACAAAGCCAAGACTGCCGGAGAAAACAATAAAGGAAGAAAGAATAATAGCAGAAATAGTGCCGGGATCACGACATCCCGAAATATTACGATTGGTATGTTACGACAGGCTGATAAGTCGGATCAGGACAAAACGATAGAGGAGATACTGCTTGAGAGTTGTCCGGATAAGGATACCTTTTCCAAAGAGAGGTTTGACTACGAGATGGAGTACGACAGGCTGTTTACAGGCTTTGGCTTTGAAAAAGAACAGAAAAGCCGTACACTTGGCAGCTTTTCGGGAGGAGAACAGACGAAGATTTCACTTATAAAGCTGCTGCTTGAAAAGCCGGATTTGCTGCTGCTTGACGAGCCGACCAACCATCTGGATATGAAAACGGTTGAGTGGCTTGAGGATTATCTGATTAGTTATACAAAGGCTGTGATTATAGTGTCACATGATAGAGCGTTTCTTGATGCGGTTGCGACAGGTGTATATGAGCTTGAAAACGGAGCATTGCACAGATATGCCGGCAACTACACGCAGTACAGGCAGCAGAAGCTTAAAAATCTGCAGATACAGCGCAAAGCCTACGAGCGCCAGCAGGCGGAGATTGCGCACAATAATGAGCTTATCGAGAAATTCAAGCACAAGCCGAAGAAAGCTGCCTTTGCCCGCTCGAGAAAGACCTTGCTTGCCAGAATGCAGCACATTGAAAAGCCGATAGAGGATGAGGCACATATATTTACAGGTAATATAGAGCCACAGTTTCCGGGCGGTAAATGGGTTTACGAGGCGAAAGAATTAAAAATTGGCTACGACGGCAGGGCACTTCTTGAACTGTCGCTTCGTATAAGGCGTGGTCAGAAGATTGCCGTAATCGGCGACAACGGCATAGGAAAATCAACATTTCTAAAGACTGTGGCAGGGCTTATTCCACCAATAAAGGGCACAAGCCAGCTCGGCAACAATCTGCTGGTGGGATATTTTGACCAGCAGTCGGCACTTATCGACAGCGAAAAGACGGTGAGAGACCATTTTCACGAGCTTTTTCCGGCACTTGTGGAGAAGGACTTGAGAAAGACTCTTGGCATGTATCTGTTTGGAGGAGCAAATGCCTCAAAGCGCATCAGTTCGCTCTCGGGCGGTGAAAAGTCCAGACTTGTGCTCGCAGAGCTTCTGACAGGCCGTCCTAACCTTATGATACTCGATGAGCCAACCAATCACATGGATATTCCGGCGAAGGAGACACTTGAATCAGCATTTAAGGCATATACCGGCACCATGCTCTTTGTATCGCATGACAGGTATTTCATAAAGCAGGTGGCGGATGCCATACTTGTCTTTGAAAAGGACAAAGTGATGTACTATCCGTTTGGCTATGACCATTATATTTCAAGGCTTAAGGCATCACAGGACGGCAATCTGCCGGCACTCATGCAGGCAAAGGATGCTGCGATGGTCGAGGCACTTGCGGCTGTCCCAAAGAGGGAGAGACATGAGACCAGACAGCTTTCGACAGATGAGGCGTACCTCGAGTGGAAGCTTACGCTTGCGGCAGAGCCGATGATGAAAGCTGCTGATGAAGCTAAGAAAGCTTATGAAGAGCTATGTGCAGCAGAAAGCGAGCTTAACGAGGAAAATGTCGATAAGCTGCGACAGCAATACGAAAATGCTGCTGACTCATGGACAAATGAGTGCACAAAATGGTATGATATATACTTAAATGAAATGTATCCGGATAATGATTTTTAGGAGAAAGGATTTTATATGTGGTTATCAAGATATTTTGTGTATTTTATTATATTTAGCTGTATGGGCTGGATATATGAGAGCATCTACTGTACCATCAGGGCAAAAAAATGGGAGAACAGAGGTTTTCTCTATGGTCCGCTCTGTCCTATTTACGGAGCCGGCGGTGTCGCAATTACTGCGATAGCAGATTTTATTTCTGCTCACACGGATGCAACATTTACATGGTGGCAGATATTTCTGGTGGCATTTTTTGGAAGCATAGTGCTGGAATATGGCACATCGTGGGCGCTTGAGAAGCTGTTTCATGCATACTGGTGGGATTACAGCAGCATGCCTCTCAATATAAACGGCAGAGTGTGTTTTCCGTATTCTGTAGGCTTTGGGGTGGCAGGACTTATAGTGGTATATTTCATTGCACCGTTTACGAAGCTCATCACAGGCTGGATGTCACCTATATGGTATGAGTTTTTCTCATTGCTTCTCATGGGCTTTTTAGCAGTAGACACCGCAATCACAGTATCTGCGCTTACAGATTTCAGCAGGACCATCGTCAATCTGCAGAACAATTTCAACACCTATATGGATGAGGTTGTGGAAGAGGTCAAGGAGCGTAAGAAGGCGGCGGATGAAAGGGCAGAGGAGAGGTCACAGGAGCTTGCGGAGGCTGTCGAGGAGCGCAGAAAGAGAAAAAGTATCAGAGCCAGTGCAGACCGTGTTATCGATTCAATGGGTGCTTTAAAGAAATCTGCGCTTAACAGGGCACAGGGCTTTAGAAATCCAAAGGTGGAGAACCGGTATCTCGAGACCTTTACGGAGAGTCTCAAGGAGCGCTTTAAAGGAGAGCGAATAAAGAAAGTAAAGAAGGCGAAAAAAGGCTGATAAGTAACAAATAAAAATTTTAAAAAAAATTTTAAAAAAAAGCTTGCATTATCCAATTGACCGTGGTATTATAATACACGGTTCGTTGGTCAAGCGGTTAAGACGCCGCCCTCTCACGGCGGAAACACGGGTTCGATTCCCGTACGGACTGCTAAAACAATTGAGAACAAAAAGCTGATGCCTGCATGTAAGCATGACGCATCAGCTTTTTTATTCTCAAGGTGGCTCAAATTCATTACTACTAAAGTATAATAATGCTTGCGCATTTCAAATCATCGCCCAGATTGTATACTCTGCCGGAATCGACACCGACAACAGTCGGGCGGAGGATATAGTACTCACTGTTTTTGACAACTCTTGCTTTTTCACCATTGCTCAGCTGTACAATTGAATCAACAGGATATAGAATCATACTGCTCATGAAAGCACGCATGACACCTATATCGAGCTGGTTTGTCATGGACATAAGCATCTCAACTGCATCGCGCTGTGAGAAGGCATCCTTGTACGGACGCTTTGTGACAAGCGCATCATAGACATCTGCGACAGACAGGATCTTTGCAAACTGACAGATTTTGGGTGCATCAAAGCCTAGTGGATATCCGGTTCCGTCAATGCGTTCGTGGTGCTGCAGCACTCCCATCAGTATAGAGTTGTTTAGATCCTTTCTGTCCTTTAGCATATTGTAGCCGTACAGTGAATGCTTTTTCATGATACTAAACTCATCGTCCGTGAGCCTGCCCGGCTTGTTTAGAATCTCATTGGGTATCATTGTCTTGCCAATGTCGTGCAGCAGACCGGAAACTCCTATATCGTGGATTTCATTGTCAGGCAGCTTCATCTGCTTGGCAAGAATCATCGAAATAGTAGCCACATCCACACTGTGCTTGAAGGTGTATTCATCGCTTGTTTTGAGAGAACTGATATCGACAGCTATGGCATCGTTTTCGTTGATGGCCTCCATGAGCGAGTCGGCAATCTGGTTTGTTGCCTGTGTAAGCTCCTCTGAGCTTGTGTTGTTGAAGATGTACTGGACACCGGTTGATACACGCTGTCTGACACTGTCGCTTAAGGTGACCTTGGAACGGTCGTTTGTACGCAGCTGTTTGACCATGGCAGCAGCCTTGGGAGACAGTATAGCATCAGGATCGTCAGGGTCTGCACTTCCCTCACGGATATATACTGACATAATACCGAGCTTAAGCAGCGAAGCGATGATATAATCATCGATAGCTGAGCCCTGTACCACCAGGTTACGTCCGGTAGGATCCTTGATGACCTGATCAATAATCATGCCGGGTTTCAATTGTCGCGTTCTCATATATCTGCGTTTAATCATGTCCGCTCCACAACAAAATAAGTCTAATCAAAAAACAATTCAAAATGCTACGAATATTATATAGTGTTTTTGTACTAAAAACAATCATAAATTACTATTTTTTTAGTAATTTTTTGTATTAGTAATTTTTTGTAATAGAATAAAAAACCCCGGCATTTACCGGGGCTGTTGATAGCATTGTATTTATCAAAATCAGAGGTTAGATATGGTGACCGCCGCCACTGTGACCGCCGCCACTATGACCTCCACCGCCGCTGTGACCGCCGCTTGAGCCTGAGCTTTGCGGACTGTAGTGTCTTGTCTGGCTCATAAAGCGAGCGTGTGCATTTTGGATATCTACCTTTGTAAAGGCTGCCCCCATGAGCTCGTTGCTCTTAGCCTTGCGGCCCTTTGACAGAGATAATGCATATACAAAGCATAAAATCATGCCGGCAGCGAGAGCGATAAAGATGCTCGAAATGTATCTGAGAGGCTGTGATATATGTCCGCCTGCAAGGACTGTGTTGACCTGGTCTATTGTTTCCATGCAGCAGGTAAAATAGTCGTAATCATGACTTGAGGTGGCATATATATAAGTGTTGTCACAGATAGAGTTACATTTTGAGTTCGGGATGGTTCTCTGCGTGCTTCCCTCACAAGCCAGATAAATCTCGTCCAAATCTCTGTCTATCACGAAAATAACACCGTTTGCGCCGGTTCCGAAATAGTCTTCAAAGGTATTGACTGCATAGCTTTCAGTGCTTCCGTAAGGATGTGAGGTGGTTGTGACAACGGCTATATTGCAGTAGTCGGTTGTCTTTTTCATTTGTGAGATGAGCTTGCCCTTTACGGCATCATCAATGAAGCTGGCAGAGTCCTCAAGGATGTACTCGTAGCCGGTAGACTTATTCGTACCGCTTAGACTGTAATCTACGGCTGCCTGGCTCTCTGTACCGTCTGTATCGTCACTGTATAAAACTGCATCATAAAGTGAGTCATCATAAGCACCGGTATCGGTCTCAGTGGCATATACATTTGATGAGCTGCTCAAAACAAGGACTGTAACAAGCAAAAATAATGTAAATAATGCTGAGCATCTGCATTTTATACAATGCAAAAAAGGATTTTTAAAAATATTTCTATGCACGGTCATCACCTCCCTTATGTGTGGCAAACTGAGGCAGCTTGCGAGTTGTGAGCACATTGAATGCGCGGATGACATTGATCAGTGTGATAAGTACTGAGGCAATAATTATAAAAGCTGCACCATAGTACCATGCATCAAGCACCGGCTGGAAAAGGAGCACTGCATCGCCAATAAGCATGGATACCATGCCAAAGATAAGTCCCGCAACTCCCTTGTGTCCGGGCATCCGGTCAAAGCTTGAGAAGGCTCTGATTGAAAAAATAAAAGATATGATGGTCAAAATAACAAATAAAATCAGGCTGCCGTCTGCATTGCCAAAGCTGCCTCCGATACCTGCAATGATTGCAAACAGAGCAGGAACAAATTGGATGATAAATATAAAAAGTATAAAGTAAGCTACAAACGATGTGTTTGTCTTTTTCTTTATGGTTTTCGTAGCCTTTTTTGCAGCCTTAAGGCGTCTGCGGTTGTTGATTGCACCAAGTGCCTCCGGCTGTTCCTTTGCGATACGGCCCTTATCCTCGGTACCGGCTTCCTTTACAGCAATCATGGTCAGCTCCTGTGAGTAACAGATATTTGCGATAATCGCAAGCACACCGACTATGGTGAGAGTCATTCCGGGAGTGAGAACCGTCAGCAGACATAATAAAATGTATACCGGAATTGCCGCAATGAGTGAGCCAAGCAGGAATTTGCCGACAGAAATAGGCAGATCTGCAACTACCTTGCCGGTCTGACCGTTTACAGTGGCATATGCCACACGATCCTTATTGCGGTATGACAAGAACCATACCGGAAACATCGAGTAATCTGTTTCTTTTACAGTAGTGCCAAGACTTAAAGGTGAAAGAGCCGCGGAGTCACTGTCGACTGACAAGCCGGTAAAGGCAGGCTCTTTACTTATTTCGTTTACTGTGTTTGTGCAGGCAGCATCCATTGCGTCACTTGCGTAAACCGTTGATGGTAAATCAGCTGTATCAGCGTAAAAACCACTTAAGAATGCCGGTGTAAAGCGCTTCATATTCTTCACATCATATGGCGCAAGTTTTTCGCTGATGCTGTCATCAAATGATGAAGATGCATCGTAGGACAGGCCTTTGTAGTAGGCATCGAGATTTCCCTCAAGCCTGTAATGGTCTGTGATAATGTAATCTCCTGAACGGTGGGATCTTTTCGCCGGAAGTGAAATAGGAGCCTTCTGGGTTACATAATATGTCCAGTAAGGCATGTAGATACCTCTGAATCCGTCGATAAACTTAGGATCCTTAAGCTCCTTTGGCGCGAAAATAGCCTTTTTCATGAGGCTCATGTAGGCCTGCTTACAGTCATCCTTACTCTTTGCAAATGGTATGATATAAGCCGGCTTGTGCTCCTTTTGCATGCGGCTGTAGAGCACAGTTGATGCACCGCAGAAGCTGCAGAAGCCTGCTGCGGTATCGTCTGTGCTCAGGATTTCTCCTCCGCACTGAGGGCATGTGAAAATGGTTGCGTCGAAGTCCTTCTGGACCTCGGCGTCAGAGGTTTTGTCCTCGTACGCGTAAGGGTCGAAAAGTGAATGACAGTATTCACAGGCTAACTGGCCTGATTTGATGTCAAACTTCACATTTCCACCGCAATTTTTACATGCGAACATTTTGTTTCTCCTTTCTATTCCCTTTTACTTTTTTATCTGCTTGAATAAATAATTCCTTCCAGATTGACGGATGGAAGAGGATGAGCAGTGGAAACAGCTCGAGTCTTCCGGCAAGCATGTCAAACATCAGTATATATTTGGAGAAATTATTAAAAAAGCCAAAATTGCATGTCGGACCGACCAGAGAAAGACCCGGTCCGATATTGTTAAATGTAGCTGCGACAGCCGTGAAATTGGTAGTGAAATCATAGTTTTCAACGGAAACAAGCAGCATTGAAACAACAAAAATGACGGCATACGTCATGAAATAAACATTTATTGACCTGATAACATCATGGTCTACAGGCTTGTGCTCAAAGGTGAGCTTTTTCACACTCTTTGGGTGAATGTAGCCATTTAACTCCTTAAGTATTGTCTTTACAGCGATGACAATACGAGATACCTTGATACCGCCGCCGGTGCTTCCGGCACATGCGCCAATGAACATCAAAAGCACAAGCAGTGTCTTTGAAAGCTCAGGCCATCTGTCGAAATCGGTGCTCGAGAATCCGGTTGTCGTGATGATTGAGCCAACCTGAAACGCTGCCTTTGTGACTGCGTCAAACACACCGGTACACATATGCGCGATATTCACGCTTATGACTACAACGGAGGCTATTATGATGCCGAAATAGTATCTGACCTCCTCCACCTTAAGTGCGTCACGGATGTGACCGAAGAAAAGCAGGTAGTAAGCGTTGAAATTGACACCGAAAAGTATCATAAATATGGTAACAACCCACTGCAGATAAACATTGTAGCCGCAAAAGCTGTCGTTTTTGATACCAAAGCCTCCTGTTCCGGCTGTGCCGAGAGAGGTACAGATGGCATCGTAAAGAGGCATTTTCCCGAAAAGCAGGAAAATAATCTCCATAGTTGTAAGACCAAAGTATATTATGTATAAAAGCCTGGCAGTGTGCTTCATCTTTGGAACGAGCTTTCCAACTGAAGGCCCGGGGCTTTCTGCGCGCATCAGGTTTATATTGCTGCCGCCTGAAAGCGGGATGATTGCAAGCAAAAATACAAGCACACCCATACCGCCGATCCAGTGCGTAAAGCAGCGCCAGAAATTCATGCAGTAGGAGAGCGGTTCTACCTCCGGCAGGATGCTCGCTCCTGTCGTGGTGAAGCCAGAGATGGTCTCAAAAAGGGCATCCGTGAAGCTTGGAATTTCTCCTGAGATGTAAAAAGGCAGACAGCCGAATATACTCATTATGATCCAGCCAAGTGCCGTGGTAGCACAGCCCTCCTTCAGGTAAAAGGTAAAATCCTTGGGCTTTCTGGCTGAAAAGATAAAACCGATGGCTATGCTTATTAGTGCTACTATCAAAAAATAGATGCCGCTTTTTTCACAATAAATACCGGCAACAATGCATGGCAGAAGCAGCAAAAAGCCCTCTAGCTTTAAAATATATCCAAGAAGATATCGAATTACTGAAGTGTTCATATCATTCCTCCGTTATTCCATAATATCCTGAAGCTTTGTAAAGCCGGTATGGGTTGTTATGATCATGACAGTGTCATTTTTTTGTATGCAGTCATTACCTGTAGGGATAATGATTTTGCCGTTTCGGTTGATGAAGCAGATAAGCAGATGCTTTTTGAGCTTTAAGTCGCGAAGCGGTATGTCTGTCACATTTGAGTTTTCCGATACAAAGAACTCAATTGCTTCAACTCTTGAGTCGTACATGTGATAGAGCGTCTCTATATTGCAGTTCATAGAGTTTTTCTTTGCACGGACATAGGCAATTATGGCTTCTGAGGTGATGTATTTTGGCGATATTACACTGCCAAGGTCCAGGCTGTTTATGACATTGGTAAAAGTTATACGATTAAGCTTTGTTATGACCTTTGCATTGGAAACCTGTTTCGCATAGAGCGTAAGCATGATGTTTTCCTCGTCTATACCGGTAAGAGGTACAAATGACTGGCAGGTCTCTATGCCCTCTTCCTTTAAGAGTGCCTGTTCTGTTCCGTCACCGTTTATGATGACAGCATCCGGAAGCAGTATGGAAAGCTCCTCACAGCGCTCAAAGCTATTTTCGATTATTTTGACCTTTATGCCTCGTGATATGAGCTGCTTTGCCAGGTAATATGCGGCTTTGCCTCCTCCGATAATCAGTGTATTTTTTACGCTGTGCGTATTGACTCCGATGTGGCTGAAAAACTCCTTTGTATGTCTGCGTTCGCCGACAAATGACAGCTTATCGCCCTTGCGGAGCACAAAATCACCTGATGGGATAGTGACCTCATCATCTCTCTCGACTGCACCGATAAGTATGTTGGCATGGTGTCTGGTGCCCAGATCCATGAGCTTTGTTCCGTCGAGGATGCTGCCCTCGGGAATCTCATACTTGATGAGCTGTGCCTGACCGTGGGCAAAGTTTGTCACCTCAAGGCTGGACGGCAGATGAAGAATATGAGCCATCTCAATAGCTGCCTCAAGCTCAGGGTTGATAATGAGTGCAAGACCAAGCTTGTCGCGCAGATATTTGGCCTCCTGGCTGTATTCAGGCGTTCTGACTCTGGCTATAGCAGCACAGTTGCCGACCTGTGTGGCAATGGTACAGCATAGCAGATTCAGCTCATCAGAGCCTGTGACTGCGATGATTAAATCGGCATCATCAATACCCGCTTCCTGCAGTATCTTGTAGCTGGCACCGTTTCCTGCAATACCCATTACATCATAGATATTGGATACCTGGGAAATCCTCTCCCTGTTTTTGTCGACAATTGTTATGTCGTGCCCCTCCTTGCCAAGCTGCTCAACGAGAGTACGGCCTACCTTGCCGCATCCGACGATGATAATTCTCAGTCCCTGGGAGGGAACCACTCCTTTTTTGAACATTATTTCCTCCGTATATAAAAATATAATGATATGAGGGTCAAAAGGTATTTTGTCCCTCATTTATGATTAATCAGATTACTACATGCTACGCATTCCCGTAATCTGACT
>OIYY01000755.1_pt1 | contig 20953 bp, 15 predicted proteins | sample 1588341 | NCBI WGS metagenome assembly OIYY01 (sample SAMN03283287) | human gut metagenome | biome: human-associated habitat; material: feces | host: Homo sapiens | place: Peru | collected 2012 | reverse complement strand
TGGCGGCTTCGCCGTCGATAGGAGAGAAACCTATATTAAGATAAACAATAATTTAAAATAATACTAAAAACTATTAAAACAAAAAAGACTGCCGATTACTCAGCAGTCTTTAAAAGATTTGCAGTATTAAGATTAAGCCTTAGCTTCTTCTTCGCCCTTCTTTTCTTTAAGAAGAACAAATTTTTCCATAGGGAAGAGAACTACCATCTGTACAAAACCTGCAGCCAAACCTGCAATAGTTCTTGCAAGACCGTTGAGCCAAGCCCAAGGAGCCTTTGCGATAACACCAACGAGCCAACCCTGGAACCAAGTTGAGAAGAGGATGAGCGCAATCATAAGTACAATGTAGATAGCGAAGTTGTACCAAGGTGCGTCAGACTTAAATGTTGTCTTCTTATTCTGATAGAAACCGTAAATGTTAGCAATAAGGTTTGAAAGGAAGAAAGGAAGAAGATAACCCCAAGTAACAACACCGTCAACAACATACTTAGCAATCTGCTTAGCACCCTGTGCTGTAGTAGCGTCAAAGATTACATCCGGCTTGAAAATACCCTGAAGGAAAGTCGGAAGTGTAGCTGTTACGCTGTCAAAAATGAGTGGGAGAACATTTGCAAGAACAAGCTGGATGATTGTTACAAGTCCTGAAACAACGAGGAACTTAACAAGCTGCCAAACAGTCTTGATAAATGAACCCTTTTCTGCAGCGGCATTATCAATACCGCCAAGGCTGAATTTTTTCTTTTCGTCTGCCATAATTTTACTCCTTTAATGTAAAAAAATTAATAAGTCTTTAACATTATAGCAATAAATAGACTTTATTGCAATATATTTTTTATTTTTTACGAAAATAATAAGCCAAGCGCTGCCGTGCCTGAAATTGCGTGAATAATTGCAATAACCGCCCAAACAATAAGAGCCACAAGACCTACAACAACAGCAAGAAGCAGTATAACAATAAGAATTAAGATAAGGAGCACAAGCGGACCTTTTTTACTTTTCTTAACAGGGTCGTTAAACTCTTTTTGCTTAAATACTTCTTTAGGCGCAGGGTTCTCATCGTCATAAAGCGGATAAAGAGGAAGCGAAGCTTCTGCGTCGCAGTAACCCGGATTCCAAAGAAGCGGCTCAACGAGTGAACGAACGCTTGTAGCACCTTTAAGAAATTTACCTATCTTTAAATGAATTGTGTCAAGGAATGAATCGATTACATTAAGCAAACCGCAGGTAATCTTGTATTCTCTTGTTTCAGGGCCGTATGGTGAGTCACCGCAGTAAAGATTTTGTACAAGTTCAAGAATGAAATCAACAACTTTGTTGTCGGCGATATCTGCAATGTCGGCTTTTTTAAGCCCGCTTTCTTTTTTGCAAAGTTTCCAAGCTTTTTTGAATGTAAGCTTGTTGAGCCATTTGCCGATAGGTTTAATAAGCCAAGCAAGCTTTTTAACTTTTTCGCCCGGAATTGAAAATGCGTCTGTCATTTCGGCAAGACGGTCAATGTCGTTGCCCATTGCCCAAACGATTTCGCCAATCATACCAAAGAAGAAGCCTTTCATATATTCGTCAAAAGGCTTGCCGTTTGTGTCAAGACCCGGAACATCTTTAATCATAACGGTTTCAACATCAACTTTGCCGTGCTTTGGGTCAAGCGTTACATTACGCATAGTTGGAGGGCAACCAACCATAGCACCGCAGGCAATGTCATAAAATGTGTTGCCCTTGTCTGTTACAACATAGCTGATATCGTGAATGTGGGTATGACCCGTAAGCATACAGGAAAGACCTGCGTCGGCAAAAATCTGCCTTGTTGTTTCATGATTTCTCTGCATATCCCCTTTGCCGATAATAGCGTAGAAAGGTGACGGTGCAATCATAGGATGATGGGTCATGGCAACAACAAATTGGTCGTTTTTCTTGGCATCTTCAAGCTGTTCCATTATCCAGTTCATACAGTCGTCGGAAAAACCTGAACCACTTTCACCCTCGGGTTTATAGTTAGTGTCGTCGTTAAGAGCGAAAAGACGGTAGCCCGGTGCAAGCTGAACAACATAGCTCATAGAATCGGGATGAGTTGCAATGGCTTCGTTCGGACCGAATTCGTAGTACATATCCCACAAATCGTGCCTGTCCTCAACAGCAGGAACTTCAATCTGCTTGTCGCCGTCATAACCGTTTGCAACGCCACGGTCACGGAAGTCGTGGGTAGCTGTGATTACATAAACCCTCTTGCCTCGCTTTTTAAGGTCACGAAGCATTTCGATAAATTCCTTGTGTGATTCAATTTCACCGTCACGAGTAGTGTCACCTGCAAGAACAACAATGTCGGTTGACTTGTCCTCGCAAAGCATATCAAAACCCGCTTTGATTACAAGGTCGGTATCTTTAATAACTTTTTGTGATTTTGATTCGGCTTTTTCGTAAGCTTTACCGCTTGTGCCGACTTTTCTTGAATAATAATGAGTATCGGTTATAAATTGAATTTTGAGAGGCTCGTTATTACTGCCGTAAATTTTATTTCCCATTTTTCACTCCTGTTTTTCTTTAATTTCAAGTATACCCGATTTAACATCATTACCAAATGTAAATTCAAGGCTTCCTTTGTTTCTTTGGGCAAATTCAATTTCTTTTCCGTCAAGCAGAGCAACATAATCTGCCTTGTCACTGAGGGTAACAATCATAGTGTATTTGTCACAGTTGCCGAAATATTTGAATTTGATTTCTGCGCTTGTGTTTGTAGTTTTCTGATAGTCTGTCCAAACATCAAAACCTGTTGTAACAGTCTGCGGTTTGTAGTAAGCGTTTGCCCAAATGCAAATAGGAGCGGAAAGACCGCCGAAATTGTGGAACCAACCGCCACGCCTTGTTGCAATGCCGAAACATTCATAGGTGTTATATGTAAAATCGGTTTCATCTTTCCACATATCAAGCGCAAGATTTGCAATGTCAAAAGCAAAGTCGGCTTCGCCGTTATCAAGCATTGTTTTCCAAATGAACCACTGGTGGCTCATCCAAACATTGCCGTTCCAATAACCGTCGTCAAAGTAATATGATGCACTCATATCAACTGCGGAAACACCTGCGGCAGACCACATTTCCTTAGGGTTTTTGATATGCTCAAGAAGCCTTTGCTTTCTTTCACCTTCAACTGCGCCTGCAACGATAGGGTAAACACCGTCCATACCCTTGTTGAAGTTTTCGCCGTTTTCGGTTCTCATAATACCTTTAACATTTCCGTTTTCGTCATATTCGGTGTAGCCGAAATATCTGCTTTCTTCATCCCATGCAAGGTCGTTGAGCGCCTTGGTTGAATATTCGATATCTTCATCATAAACTTTGATGTCGTCAAATCTTTGAAGCGAATCGGCAACCATTTTCATAATCTTGCCCGCACGGATAATCTGCGCTGTAGAAAGGCAAGGGCAAGTGTATTTTTGAGAATATCTTTTCATCATCTCAACCTGCGCCGGATAGTCGTCCATACCGCAGTGAGAATACCAGTAGTCATATGTTGTAAGAAGACCGTTGTTAAACTTGGCAACGGTTGACTTGTGAGTTCTGCCTCGTAAAAATTCATAATAAAGCTTAGCTTTGTCATAAAGGAATGCAAGACTTTCTTTATCGTTTGTACGCTTCAAAAGTTCAAGATATTCCACAAACTGAGTAGGAACGAGCGAACCGTGAAGAAGGAAACAAAAGTCCTTGTTTGTATCGTCGCAAAAATACATATCAAGCGCATATTGGCAAAGCTTAGGTGAAAACTCGAGCAAGCCCATACCGATAAAACCGCTGTCCCAAGTGTAAAAACTGTCCCATCTCTTGCCCGGTGTGTGGTGAATGACATTTTCACCGTGGCGATAAACAGGGTAAACAACATTTGTTAAAAGAGTAGATTTGAGTATCTCGGTTGAAAGGGTATACTTTTTACCTGCTTCGTTAAAGTTTGCAGGCTCACTGCCTTTCTTTGCGTTTTGATAAATAGCTTCGTATTCTTCGTTTGAAAGCTGCTTTGGCTCAGACTGAGAAAGCATAACATATTCAATGTGAGAAGTGTTAGGCTCAATGAAGATTGACTTTACAAGCGAGTTGTGGAAAAAACCGTCGTCGCTGTGTTTTCTTTGGAAAGAGCCGGAGAAAGTTTCTCTAAGATCGTCATAAGTGTGGTCACCGTTTGAAAGTCTGTTGATAAGCGCATCTTCAAGGCAACCCGAATCAAGCTTCCTCTCACGGGTGTTCTTGTTGTTTGTAAGAATATAAAACGGTTTGTCAATGCAGTCATAAGTAAGCTTTGTAATATGACCTTTTTCAAGCACTTTTGTTTCGATTTCAGGCATATAAGGCTGAGGCTTGTTTTCACATTTGATTTCGTCTTTTTTGCTTTGCTCAACTACGCATAAAAAGTCAAGCTCAATTCCGGCAGTGCCGAGGCTTTCAAGAGTGAAACTCTGCATATACGGAATGTAAGCTATTGCAAGTTCGTCGCTGTGAGGAAATGCAACTTTAGTACCGTTCATATCAAATTCGGCGTCGCCGTCTGTAGCACTTTTGTATCTTACTGCGATAACAGGGTCTTTAATATCGTTTTCCTCAAAAGAGTAAGAAACTTTGTCACCCTTAACGCAACCGAAAGGCTGAAGATTTAAAAAGTGAACATGGTAGTTTTCGCATCTGTCGCCGAGACCTTTGCCAAGGTAAAAGTCTTTATCCGCAAACATTCCCTTAAACATACCGTCAGGATTTTCCTCATCCCACGGTCTGTCAACTGCATAAGTATAGTCAACATAGTCGTTTGCGGTTTTGAGTATAGCACCGTTCGGTACACTCACTTCACAGTATGTCGGGTGAGGAAATTCAAGAGATGCAAATATATTCAAAATACAGTTTTGAGAAAGAGAAGTGTTATTAAAAATCTCACACCTCATAAGGTATGCGTCATCATCTGCTTTTGAAAAAGAAATGTCGGCATAAACCTGATCTTTCCACATAAGCTCGTATCTGTAAGAGTAAAATGTGTAGTCGTTTTTGCAACTCCACAAATGGTAGTTTGACGGTACCGTAACATTAGGCACAGGCGTCGAACTGTTCCAAAGGGTAGGGTGGATAGAAAAATCGTATCTTGCACCCTTGTCTGCAAGTTCTTTAATTATTTTTGAAATGCCCATATATTTTTTTGAGTACGGACCCCAAACAGGCATTTTAATTTTGTTTTCTGTCATAAAAAACTCCTTTCTTAATTACTAAATAATTCACATTTCATTATCTGCTATTTAATAAATTTTGTCAATACCTATTTTTATATGTCAAAAATATAAATATCTTTGTTGACAAATAGACTGTTTCAATGTATTATATCTACAATAAACGCTTTTTATCGGAGGAGAATGTATGAACACAGAAATAGATTTGCAAAAAATGTTAAAGCTTGTGCTTAAAAAGTGGAAGCTTGTGGTCGTTTTTTGCGTTATAGGTGCTCTTGCAGTTTATGTTTATGCCGCTAATTTTGCAAGTCAAACATATTCATCAAGCGTTAAGTTTTTCGTATATGCAGTTGAAACCCAGCAGGAACTTTCCGATTCAACTCAGTCAAGAAATGCGGCAAGTAATACAAGCAAAATGAACTATGCCATGCAGATGATGGAAACTTATACCGAGATGTTTAATACTAACGAGTTCAGCAAAAAAGCAGCGCAGGAACTTAACGATGAGTATTCAACAAATTATACATATAAAGATATCAAAAAAGCTCTTTCTATCACAACTAAGGAAGACACGGCTATTATGATTATGACGGTTACAACTAATGACAGCGCAACTGCTTATCAAATTGCCCATCAGCTTGAAAAAACCGTTCCTGAAGTTATGGAAACAAAAAATAACGGTCTTCTTAACGCTTCGGTTGAAGATGCGGCTATTGAAGCTTCCGCTGCCAACGGTATGGGTGTTGTGCAAAAAACTCTTATCGGATTTATTGCAGGTGCGGTTATTGCCATTGCTTATATCATTTTGCGTGACCTTCTTGATGTTCGCATTAAGTCAAGCGAGGGTCTTACCGACAGGTACAATATTCCGGTTCTCGGCACAATACCTGAATTTGAAATTAATTCTAAAAAGCAGAAAAAGCGTAACGAAAAGGAGGGAGCATAAATGGCTAAGAAAAGAGAAAAAAAGATTTCATCCCGTTCCTCCCGTATGCTTATTGACGACGCTCAAATTCCGGCTGATTTAAAGTTCAGAATTGAGGAGTCATATAAAACTATCAGAGCAAATATTATGTTTTCGGTAGTTAAAAAAGGTTGTAAAGTTATTGTTGTTTCTTCTTCTCTTCCGAGCGAAGGCAAAACAACTACCACCGTTAACCTTGCCGCTACCATTTCTCAGGCTGACCAAAGAGTGCTTCTTATTGATGCTGACCTTCGTAAGCCTAAGATTCATCAGTATTTCTCGCTTCCGAACGCTCCGGGTCTTACAAATTACTTGAGCGATACTATTTCAGGCAAGCATAAAACCGATATTTTCGGCATTATGCACCCTACTAAGTATGAAAATCTTTCGCTTATCTGTGCCGGCAATATCCCGCCTAATCCGGCCGAACTTCTCGGCTCCGATTTTATGAAAGACTTTTTAAACAGCGTAAGTAAAGATTTTGACTATATCATTATTGATACTCCGCCGCTTAATGTCGTTTCCGACGCTCTTCCGCTTATCCGCCAGTCAGACGGTATCGTTCTTGTGGTTCGTAACAACCAAACCACACATCCTGAACTTCAAAAGGCGCTTTCTTCCCTTGAATTTATTGACGCAAAGATTTTAGGCTTCGTTGTTAACTTTGTTGAATCTAAAGCAGGTAAGGGCGGCGACACTCCGTATAATTCATATAACTACAGTGGCTACGGTTCAAGAGGCAGAGGTTATTACGGCTACTACGGCTACGGCGATTATCGTGGCTACGATTACGGACGATACGACCCGAGATATTAATTTTTAGGTGTGATAAGATGATAGAAAATCTTGTTGATGTACACAGCCATATATTACCGGGTATTGACGACGGTTCACCCGATGTTGAAACAAGTCTTAAAATGATTGAAGCTTTGCAGTCGCAGGGCGCAAGGGCGATTGTATTAACTCCGCACTATTATTCCGATTCAATCAGTTATGAAGATTTTGTTGCAAGGCGTGACAATGCGCTTCATCTTCTTGAAAAGTCATTGCCGCCGGGAAGCCCTAAACTCATACCTGCAGCCGAGGTTTACATAACAAAATATCTTTTGAACAATTCCAATCTTGACGCTCTTAAAATCGGTAATACCGATTATGCACTTATTGAGCATCCTTTCAGTTGTGATTTTTCGCAGGAAATTTATGACAGGCTTTTGAGTCTTAATTATGATTATGGAATTAAGCCTATTTTGGCTCATATTGAAAGGTATCCGGCTTTTATGGACGACGGCGATTTGCTTGACAGTTATATTGAAATGGGCTGCATTGCTCAGGTTAATATCAGCTCATTTGTTGATTCTTCCCGTTCGCTCAGGAAAAAGCTATTCAAATATCTTGAAAGCGGACGAATTCATCTTATCGGTACCGACTGCCATAACCTGTCTTCCCGCAAGCCTGATTTTGAAACGGGTGTGAATGCGATAATTAAAAAATGCGGGTCAGAAGCAGTTGATGTCCTTGAAAGAAACGCAAACATACTTACGAAATAAAAACAGCGAATTTGAGATTTATTTCTTGAATTCGCTTTTGTTTTGTATAAAAATGTTCACAAAAAACACTTTATATTTGAATTAATATATGATATTATATACTTTGGTGATTTAGGTGAAACTGCAAAAAAATGACGACATAAAACTTAATATTGACGCTCTTACATCCGAGGGCAGCGGTATCGGTCGTTATGACGGTTTTGCCGTGTTTGTAATGGGCACTGTTGCGGGCGATGAAATAATTGCCCATATTATCAAAATTTCTAAAAATTACGCCGTAGGTATAATTAAAGAAATTATTAAACCGTCGAAAAGCAGAATAGAAAGCGACTGCAAATATTCTGATAAATGCGGCGGCTGTTCCTTTAGAAATGTCAGTTATGAAGAAGAACTGAACTTCAAAAAAAGCAGGGTTCAGGACGCTGTTTCAAGAATCGGCAAGATTGATATTGAAGTTGAAGAAATTATCGGTGCAAACGAAACCGAGCGTTACCGCAATAAAGCGCAGTATCCTGTTTCAATTTGTGACGGCGAGCTTTTTGCAGGCTTTTACGCATATAAGAGCCATAGGATAATTTGTTGCGATGATTGTTTGCTTCAGCCTGAAGAATTTAAGAGCGGGATTGAAGCTTTTGCGCTTTGGTGCAATAAGGCAAATATCACTTCTTATGATGAAAATACGGGCAAGGGTCTTCTTCGTCATATCTACTTTCGCAAAGGTTATGCGAGCGGTGAAGTTATGGCTTGCGCCGTTATTAACGGTGATACACTGCCTCAAAGCGAACTTCTGGTGTCGCTTCTTAAAGAAAAAGTTGCCGGTTTAAAATCGGTTGTGATTAATATAAATCGTGAAAAGTCAAATGTAATTCTCGGTAAAAAGAGCGTTACTCTTTGGGGTGAGGATAATATAAGCGATATTTTGCTTGGTAAAAAGTTTGTCATTTCGCCAAATTCTTTTTATCAGGTTAATCATAATCAGTGTGAAAAGCTTTACCAAAAAGCGTGCGAGTATGCAAATTTGAGCGGGGAAGAAACGCTGCTTGATTTGTACTGCGGCGTAGGCACAATAGGTCTTACTATGGCTGATAAGGTTAAAAGTCTTATAGGAATTGAAATTATCCCGCAGGCTATTCAAAATGCAAAAATCAATGCTGAAATAAACGGCGTAACTAATGCAAGGTTCATTTGTGCCGATGCACCAAAGGGCGCTGAAATTTTGAAAAAAGACGGCATTAAACCTGATGTGGTTATCGTTGACCCACCGAGGAAAGGGTGCGACGCTGCCCTTTTTGAAACTGTTTATGAAATGAACCCTAAAAGGATAGTTTATGTTTCGTGTGACAGTTCAACCCTCGGCAGAGATTTGAATATACTTGAAAGCAAAGGCTATAAAACCAAGAGGTTGTGTGCAGTTGATATGTTCCCTCGTACCCCTCATGTTGAAGCAGTTGCTTTGATTGAAAAAACAAATAATTTAAAAGGTGATATATATGAAACTTAAAAACGGTATTGTTACAAATTCAATAGACGGCGAAAGTTTTGCCATTGCAACGGGTGAAGCCGCAAAGGAATTTAACGGCCTTATCAAAAACAATGCTACTGCCGCATTTATTTTTGAGCTTCTTAAAGAAGAACAGAGTGAGGAAAGCATTGTTAAAGCAATGACCGACAAATATGATGTTGACGAAAATACTGCAAGAGCAGATGTAAACGAACTTTTAAATCTTCTTAAATCAAAAAATCTTATTGAGGAATAATTATGAAATACACATCGCTTGAAAGTGAATATCTTGTATCTTTGCTTAAAAGTGCGCTCAAAGGCGAAGCGACACCGAGCGTGCCGGATGGTCTTAATTGGGCGAAACTTGTTGAGCTTTCAAAAAAGCAGCAGGTATATTCTACGATAGTGCCTATCATTAATAAAATCAATATTCCGCCCGAGCAAGCGCAGGAACTTGTTTTTTATTCGCAAAATGAACTTGTTCGTATGATTGCAATGAAAAACGAGCTTGAAGAAATTGAAAAAGAACTTGAAAAGCAGGGCGTAAGATATATGCTTCTTAAAGGCGGAATTATAAGAAATTATTATCCGCTTCAAAAGATGCGCCAAATGAGTGACTTTGACCTATTGTATGATGAAGAAAACAGAAGCAAAGTTATGGCAATTATGAAAAATCGTGGCTATTCCATTGTGTCAAACAGTGAAAATTCGGATGACTTTTTCAAAAAGCCGTATTATACATTTGAATGGCACAGAGCACTCTTTTTTGAAGAACACGATTTTTGCCCTGATTTTTCCGATGTTTGGGATAATGCAACACAGGATGAAAAAAAGAAATGTGAATATCATATGAGCGCAAGTGACCTTTACCTTCATTCTGTCGCTCATATGTTTAAACATTATATTTTGGGCGGTTTCGGTATAAGGTTTTTTGCCGATATTTATGTTTTGCTTACAAAACTTTCAAATGAGCTTGATAAAGAATATATTGAAACTAAGCTTTCAAAAATGGAACTTACCGAGTTTGAATTTAATGTAAGAAGTGTTTGCTATGCCATTTTTGATGATAAAGAAATAACGGACGAGCAGATTATATTTGTTAACGAATCGCTTTCTTTCGGTGTTTACGGCAGCGGCAGTTCGGCAGGTCCGAAACTTTATTATGAAGAATATAAGGCAAAGCACGGCGAAGCTTCCGTGTCAAAATACTATCTGTCTAAAATATTTCCGTCAAAGGCTTATATGAAAAGAACCTATCCGATTTTGCAAAAAAAGTCGTATTTGCTTCCGATTTATTATATTATTCGTCTTTTTGACAGATTTTTCAATTCAAGAAAAAGAATAAAAAACGACATTAAGCTTTTGAAAGAATCGGTTAAAGAAGAAAATAAAAACAGTTGAGAGGATAAAAACTTTGTCAGTAAGTAAAGACCATATCAGAAATTTTTCAATTATTGCCCATATCGACCACGGTAAATCAACTCTTGCAGACAGGCTTCTTGAACTTACAAGTTCCGTTGCCAAGCGTGATATGCAAGAACAAATACTTGACGATATGGACCTTGAGCGTGAGCGTGGAATAACCATTAAAGCGCATGCAGTTAAACTTGATTATACTGCAAAAAACGGAGAACTTTACGAATTTAATCTTATTGATACACCGGGTCATGTCGATTTTAACTATGAGGTTTCCCGTTCGCTTGCGGCTTGCGAGGGCGCAATTTTGATTGTTGACGCTTCACAGGGTGTTGAGGCTCAAACTCTTGCAAACACCTATTTAGCGCTTGACCACGACCTTGACATTTTACCTGTAATTAACAAGATTGACTTGCCTGCCGCTGACCCTGAAAGGGTGGCAAAAGAAGTTGAGGATGTTATCGGTATTCCTTGTATGGATGCTCCGAGGGTAAGTGCCAAAACAGGTGAAAATGTTGAAGAAGTGCTTGAATATATAGTTAACGAAATTAAGCCTCCGCAAGGTGATGATAATAAGCCGCTTAAAGCGCTTATATTCGATTCCGTTTACGATTCGTACCGTGGAGTTATCGTTTATGTAAGAATTATGGACGGCAAAATTAAAGCGGGCGACACAATGCGAATGATGGCAACGGGTGCGGAATTTACCGTTGTTGAAGTCGGCTATATGCGTGCAACCTCGCTTGATAAGGCTGCTGAACTTTGTGCCGGTGAAGTTGGCTATATTACTGCTTCAATTAAAACTGTAGGCGACGCAAGAGTCGGTGATACAGTCACCCTTGCAACTAACCCTGCGCCTGAAGCTTTGCCCGGTTATCGTAAGGTTAACCCAATGGTATTCTGCGGTGTGTATCCTGCCGACGGTGCCGATTATGAAAATTTGCGTGACGCACTTGAAAAGCTTCAGCTAAACGACGCTTCGCTTTCCTATGAGCCTGAAACTTCGGGTGCTCTCGGCTTCGGTTTTCGCTGCGGTTTCCTCGGTCTTTTGCACCTTGAAATCATTCAGGAAAGGCTTGAGCGTGAATACAATCTTGACCTTATTACTACCGTTCCGAGCGTTGTATATAAAATTCATATGACCGACGGTTCAATGATTGAGATTGACAACCCGACAAATTATCCTGACCCTGCATATATCGATTATTGCGAAGAACCGTTTGCAAACGCATATATTTATGTTCCGAGTGATTATGTGGGTACTGTTATGGATATGTGCCAGGACAGGCGTGGCATTTTTAAAGATATGAAATATATTACTACCGACCGTGTTGATATTCATTATGAAATGCCGCTTAATGAAATTATTTATGATTTCTTTGATGATTTAAAATCGAGAACCCGTGGCTATGCTTCGTTTGACTACGAACTTTATGAATACAGAAAGAGCGACCTTTGCAAGGTCGATGTTCTTTTGAACGGCGATATTATCGACGCTTTGTCATTCATCATTCACCGTGAAAAAGCGTATGCAAGAGCAAGAAGAATTGCCGAACAGCTAAAAAAACATATTCCTCGCCACTTGTTTGAAATTCCTATTCAGGTTGCAATCGGCGGCAAGGTTATTGCAAGAGAAACCGTTAAAGCGCTTCGCAAGGATGTGCTTGCAAAGTGTTACGGCGGCGATGTTACCCGTAAAAAGAAGCTTCTTGAAAAGCAAAAAGAGGGTAAAAAGCGTATGCGCCAGTTCGGTCAGGTTGAAGTTCCGCAGGAGGCATTCCTTGCAGTCCTTAAACTTTCCAGCGATGAAGAATAGTATAAAATTAACCCCTGACATTTAATTTGTCAGGGGTGTTTTTTGTAACGAACAATGATGTAGGGGTCGGCGTCCTCGACGACCCATTTAATTTTTTATAAAAAATTAAAACGGGCGAATGATATTCGCCCTACGAAAATACGATTCATTTGGACTCAACAAATCATACCGGACTCTATCCAACTGAGTACACTCGGATATTCTTCCTTATAATTATCAAGTTGGTCTTGGTTTGTGTCGATAAATGCCTGCATTTCCTCGTAATCTTCAAAATCAAAAGTAAAGTCCTGCTCAAATGCATAAGTTGCGGTAAACATTAAATCAAAAATGTCTTCCGGTGAAAATTCTTCGAGCATTTTGTCAGCCGTAATTTCGGTTGTGTAGTCAAGAGCATTTTTAACAGTTGTTTCAAAATCATCTTCGTCAATATCAATTTCAGGCTCGTTTTCGCAGTAAGCGACTAATTCATCATCACTGAAACCTGCCGTTTCTACATAGTCAATAACATCTTCAAGACCTGTTTCGTTAACTTCGTCGTAAAGCCTGTACATAAATTCGCCCAAAAGATTTTGAATGGCAGTAGCTTTAAGAATACTGTCAATTTCATATCCGTCCTCGTCGGTGATAACAAAGCCACTTTCTTTAAAAGTGTCCCACATAAGTCGGTAAAAACAAGTGTGCTGTTCATTTTCGCCGAAAACAGCCTGCTCAATGTAGCTTTCAATATCCATATCCTAATCTCCTAAATATTTAACAATAAGATTAATGCTATTATATACTATGTAATATGCATTTTCAATATTGCAATATAAAAATATATAAGTTATAATTAATATGTATAAATATTTTGATATAGGTGGGATAATACTATGGAAATTAAAATTAAAAGCGGTGAAAATTCTGCTACTCTTTCGCTTGATGGGGCTCAGCTTGTTTCGCTTGATAAAAATAATACCGAATATCTTTGGCAGGGCAACCCCGAGTTTTGGGCAGGTCACGCACCTGTCTGTTTTCCTATTTGCGGTGTGCTTCCAAACGGTGAGATGGAGGCTTTCGGCAAAAAGTGCACAATGAAGCGCCACGGAGTTGCAAGAATCAATGCGTTTGAGGTTTATGAAAAATGCAAAAACAGCGTTACTTTCGTTCAGGAAAGCAGTGACGAAACGAGAGCGGAGTTCCCGTTCGACTACGAACTTAAAATTAAGTATACAATAGTAGGCGATACTGTTACAAACGAATATATTATTACCAATATCGGCATTGATAATTTGCCTTTTGTTATTGGAGGTCATCCTGCGTTTAATTGCCCTATTGACCCTGATGAAAAATTTGAAGATTATAAGGTTATCTTTGATAAAAATATTACAAAGCCTTGCCTTCGCCCTGACCACCACAGCGGTCTTGTTGATGTAAGCCAAAAGTATGACGAACTTAACGGAGGCAATACTCTTGAACTTAAACACGATTTGTTTGAAGAAAAGGACGCTTTGATTTTTGAAAACTGCGAGGCAAAGAGTGCAACTCTTATCGGCAAAAACGGCAAGGGTATTAAGATTGAATATCAGGATATGAATAATCTTCTTGTTTGGTCTGCTGTCGGCAATGCACCTTTCGTTGCGCTTGAACCGTGGACAGGTCTTGCAAGCTGTAATGACGAGGACGGCGCTTTTGAACATAAAAGAGGTATGACTGTTCTTGCACCGGGTGAAACTACTTCGTTTAAGTTTAAAATTACAATGATTTAATGACTTGGCAATATTAAGTTAATAATATTTGTATAAAATCTAAATGGTGATTCAATGAATAATTATGGTTTTCTAAGAACTGCGGCAAGTTCGCTTAAACTTAAAGTTGCCGATATAAGCTTTAACACTTCTGCTATTAAAGAAGCTGTTGACAGTGCGGTGAGCAAGGATGTAAGGCTTCTTGTTACTCCCGAGCTTTCAATAACGGGCTACACTTGTGCAGATTTGTTTTTTACAAATGTAATAATCAGGCAAAGCGAAAGAGCGGTAGAAGAGTTAAAAGATTATATTAAGGATAAAAATATTGTCCTTGTTGTCGGCGCTCCGATTCCTTTCTTTAATAAGCTTTACAACTGCGCTGTTGTTATTGATAAAGACGGTGTTAAAGGCATTGTCCCTAAAAAGCACCTTGCAAATTATAATGAATTTTACGAAAAAAGATGGTTTGCATCGGGTTTTGATTTCGTTTCTGCTCAGCCGATTGCTTATGCGGGAGATGAAACAAAAATAGGCGATATGATTTTTGACCTCGGTGACGGCGCTGTTTTGGGTATTGAACTTTGTGAAGATTTGTGGGTGCCGAACCCGCCGAGCAGTTCGCTTGTTTTAAGCGGTGCAAATGTTATTGCCAATCTTTCTGCAAGCGACGAATATGTTTCAAAGGCTCAGTACAGGCGTGACCTTATTTCTAACCAATCTGCAAGGTGCGTTTGTGCATATATTTATTCCGCTTCCTCTGTTTATGAAAGCACGACCGACCTCGTTTTCAGCGGTGCAACCTTTGTTTGCGAAAACGGTGCGCTTCTCAGCGAGGGCGAAAGATTTTTGAGGGAGAATGTTTTAACCGTTGCAGATGTTGATATTCAAAAGCTCAACACTCAGCGCAGAAACAATATGTCTTTTGAAAATAAGAATGACGAAGTGGCTTTAGTTAAGCTTAATGTCGATAACAAAAATAATGATATTTCGTTTAGATATATTGACCCGTCTCCTTTTGTTCCGAGCAGTGAAAGCGAGCGTGCACTCAGGTGCAGGGAAATTTTTGCTATTCAGGCTTCGGGTCTTGCAAAGAGAATTGAGCATGTTGGTTCAAGCGGCGTAGTTGTCGGCATTTCCGGCGGTCTTGATTCAACACTTGCACTTCTTGTAAGCGTTGAGGCTATGAAGCTTTTGGGTAAGAAAAACAGCGATATCCTCGGTGTAACTATGCCCGGTTTCGGCACGACTGACAGAACATATCAAAACGCAATCGACCTTATGAAATCGCTTGGCGTTACGATTAAGGAAATCAGTATTAAAGACGCCTGTATTTTGCATATGAAAGATATTGAACACGACAGTGAAATTAAAGATATCACATACGAAAACACGCAGGCGAGGGAGAGAACTCAAATTCTTTTCGACCTTGCAAACAAGCATGGCAAACTTCTTGTCGGCACGGGCGATTTGAGTGAACTTGCAATGGGTTGGTGCACTTATAACGGCGACCATATGAGTATGTACGGCGTTAATGCATCTGTTCCTAAAACGCTTGTTAAATATCTCGTTGAATATGTTGCAAATGTAAGCGATAAAAAAACAGCGGATATCCTTTTTGATGTGCTTGATACTCCGGTTTCGCCCGAGCTTTTACCGCCTGACGAAAACGGCAACATTGCTCAAAAAACCGAGGATAATATCGGACCGTATGAGCTGCATGATTTCTTTTTATACAACTTCGTTCGCTTCGGTTATGAAAAGGAAAAGCTTGCGCTATTGGCTTTAAAAGCTTTTGACGGAAAATATGACGAGCAAACCGTAAACAAATGGCTTGCAGTATTTACTAAGCGCTTCTTTATCAGTCAGTTCAAGCGTTCCTGTATTCCAGATTCACCAAAGGTCGGCTCTGTTTCTTTAAGTCCGAGAGGGGACTGGAGAATGCCAAGCGATGCATCATTTAATATGTTTATATAATTTATTTTAAGGGTGTTTTTTATGAAAAAAATAATTGCTGTATTAACAGTTATATCAATAGTATTTGCATTTTCTGCCTGTTCTTCAAAAAAGTATAAGGAAACCGAAGCCACAGTTCCCGTTACAAATGAGCAGGGTGAAACGGTAACAAACAGTAACGGCGAAGTTCTTACTGAAGTTGTTACAACAGACGGAAAAACAACTGTTGCATCTTCAAGTCAAAACGATACTTCATCGACTTCAACTGCTGCCGGCGCTTCAACAAAAACTTCAACCACTAAAAAAGCGTCAAAGAAAACCGATAAGTCTTCTTCTGCTTCAAAGGTTGAAACTACCAAAAAAGGCAGTTCATCATCTTCTGTAAAAACTACAAAAAAAGCGGATAAATCAAGCGGCGAGCAGACTTCAAAAGCTTCACAGCCTGCAACCGACGGCAAAACGCAAAACAATGCGGCGTCAGTTTCTGCTTCTCAAAGTGCAACAAAGAAGAACGACAAAACTGAAACAACTAAAAAAGATACAACGACTGCAACAACAAAACCAACCACAACAAAGCCTACAACTACCGAAAAACCTAAAAAGCGTGACATTAAGGTGAAAGTAGTTTTGCCTTTTTATAATGACGAGCAAGCAAAACTTTATTTGAGCTACAAGGCTGACGGTGACAAAGAACCAACGCCTTTTGAATTTAAAGACCCTGACGATTCTAAAAATAAACTTTCTTATGAGCTTGTAAAATTAGATGGTAAAACTACTAAAACATATACTATCGAAAAAGTTAAAGGTGATGTCAAAGTGTATGTTTATTTGAGAGATTTTTCCGGTAAAGATAATATTAAAAATAACAAGGTTACAGTTAAATCAAATGAAACCGAGGTTACAATCACCCCGCTTACAGGCATAGGAATGGTAAACGGTGACGATGAATCATTTGATTAAAAGTAAATTAATGTATGATAAAATCTTGTTGAATTTAAAAAAATATATGATATAATTAAAATTGTGCAGTAGTGTGCGTAAAACACATTACTTAATATATGTGGTTAAAGTAAATCAAATTTTGGCTTAACCGGCTAACCGTGTTTGCCTGTTAATCTGCTTTTTATCACATTTTAACTTTAGGGAGGAAAATTTATGTCAAGAAAGAAAAAGACCATGGACGGTAACAGTGCTGCGGCACATGTAAGTTATGCGTTTACAGAGGTCGCTGCTATTTATCCTATTACTCCGTCATCAAATATGGCTGAGGAAACAGACGCTATGGCAGCAAGAGGAGTAAAAAATATTTTCGGACAGACTGTTCGTGTAGCTGAAATGGAATCGGAGGGCGGCGCAGCAGGCGCTGTTCACGGCTCGCTTTCAGCAGGTGCGCTTACCACAACATACACAGCATCTCAGGGACTTTTACTTATGATTCCTAATATGTACAAGATTGCCGGTGAACTTATTCCGTCGGTTATTCATGTATCTGCTCGTTGTGTATCTACACATGCGCTTAATATTTTCGGCGACCATTCCGATGTTATGGCTTGCCGTCAAACAGGTTATGCAATGCTTTGTTCGGCTAATGTTCAGGAGGTTATGGACCTCGGTGCAGTAGCTCATCTTTCAACTCTCAAGAGCAGAGTGCCGTTTCTTCATTTCTTTGATGGCTTCCGTACTTCTCACGAGATTCAAAAGATTGAGGTTTGGGACTATGACGACCTCAAATCTATGGTGGATATGGACGATGTTCAGGCTTTCCGTGCAAGAGCACTCAACCCTGAAAGACCTGTTCTTCGTGGTTCTGCCGAAAACAGTGATATCTTCTTCCAGCACCGTGAAGCTTGCAATAAGTATTATAACGATGCTGTTGCCACAACTGAAATGTATATGAATATGGTTAACGAAAAGCTTGGCACTGATTATAAGCTTTTCAACTACTACGGCGCAGAAGATGCCCAAAGAATCATTGTAGCAATGGGCTCTGTTTGCGACACTATTAAGGAAACGGTTGACTTCCTTAACGCAAGGGGAGAAAAGGTTGGTATGATTAAGGTTCACCTTTACAGACCTTTCTCTGTTAAACACCTTATTGATGTTATTCCTGACAGCGTTAAAACAATTTCTGTTATTGACAGAACTAAGGAACCGGGTTCACTCGGTGAACCTCTTTTCCTTGATGTTGTAGCTGCTCTCAAGAATTCTAAGTTTAGCAATGTTCCTGTTTACGGCGGTCGTTACGGTCTTGGTTCTAAGGATACGCTTCCTGCTCATATCATTTCGGTTTATAATAATATGAAAGCTGAAAGCCCTAAAACTGAATTTACACTTTCAATCACCGATGATGTTACTAACCTTTCACTTGATGTTACCGAAAGTCCTGACACAACACCAAATGGTACAACTTCTTGTAAATTCTGGGGTCTTGGCTCCGACGGTACAGTAGGTGCAAACAAAGACTCTATCAAGATTATCGGCGATAACACTGATATGTACGCTCAGGGTTACTTCTTCTATGATTCAAAGAAGTCGGGCGGTATTACCGTATCTCATCTTCGTTTCGGTTCATCTCCGATTACTTCAACATACCTTATCAACAAGGCTAATTTTGTAGCTTGCCATAACCCTTCATATGTAACTAAGTATGATATGGTTCAGGATATTGTACCGGGCGGTACTTTCCTCCTCAACTGTATTTGGTCGCCTGAGGAACTTGACAAGCAACTTCCTGCCAAAATGAAAAAGTATATTGCTGAAAATAATATTAATTTCTACACCATAAACGGTATCAAGATTGCCGAGGAAGTCGGTCTTCCGGGCAGAGCTTCAACAATTCTTCAGTCTGCATTCTTTACCATTGCCAATATTATTCCTGTTGACAAGGCTATTGAACTTATGAAGAAAGCCGTTGTTAAGAAGTTTTCTAAGAAAGGTGAAGCAATCGTTAACGCTAACTGTAACGGTATCGACCGTGGGTCTAAGGAAGTAGTTAAGATTGATGTTCCTGACTCTTGGAAGAACGCAGTTGACGAGGAAAAGGAACTTGTTATTCCTACAAATCGTCCTGAAATGAAAGACTTTGTTAAAAATATTCTTCATCCTATCGACCATCTCCACGGCGATGATTTACCTGTTTCAAAGTTTGTTGAGCGTGCCGACGGTGTTTATCCGCAGGGTTCTGCCGCTTTTGAAAAAAGAGGTATTGCAATATCTGTTCCTGAATGGGACGGTACAAAGTGTGCTCAGTGTAACCTTTGCTCAATGGTTTGCCCTCATGCAGTAATTCGCCCTGTTTGCCTTAATGAAGAAGAAGTTAAAAATGCACCTGAGGGTACACCGATGGTTAAGCATAAAAAGACTGATTATCAGTACGCTATTATCGTTTCAACTCTTGACTGTACAGGTTGCGGCTCTTGTGCAAATGTTTGCCCTACAAAGTCACTTACTATGAAACCTATCGCTTCCCAGCTTAAATCTCAGCCGATTTATGACGCTCTTTCAGAGATTGACGCTAAGCCGGAAGTTCTTACAAATAATACAATCGGCGTTCAGTACAGAAAGCCATACCTTGAATTCTCAGGCGCTTGCGCAGGCTGCGGCGAAACACCGTATGCTAAGCTTGCTACTCAGCTTTACGGCGACAGAATGTACATTGCAAACGCTACCGGTTGTTCTTCAATTTGGGGCGGCTCTGCTCCGTCAACTCCTTATACGGTTGACAAAAAGGGTCACGGTCCTGCTTGGTCAAACTCACTCTTTGAGGATAACGCTGAGTTCGGTTACGGTATGATGCTTGCTCAAAAGCAAATTCGTGAAAGACTTTTGGCAGATGCTGAAGTTCTTCTTAACACTTCGGTTGCAAATGAAGTTCAAGCTTGGCTTGACACTTATGATGATGCCGCAACAAATACAGAAGCTTCCGACGCTCTTATTGCCGCTCTTGAAAATGCAAACCTTGACGGCGAAGCAAACGACGCTAAGCTTGACTTCCTTAAAGATAAGGACTATGCGGCTAAGAAGTATCAGTTCATCTTCGGCGGCGACGGTTGGGCTTACGATATCGGTTTCGGCGGTCTTGACCATGTTATCGCTCAAAATCAGGATGTTAATATCGTAGTATTTGACACGGAAGTTTATTCTAACACTGGCGGTCAGGCTTCTAAGGCTACTCCAACCGGCGCAGTTGCTAAGTTCGCCGCTTCCGGTAAGGTTGTTAAGAAGAAAGACCTTGCTCAAATCGCTATGAGTTATGGCTATGTTTATGTTGCTCAGGTTGCTATGGGTGCTAATGCGGCTCAGTGCCTCAAGGCATTCCAGGAAGCTGCTGCTTATAACGGTCCGTCACTTATCATCTGCTACGCTCCTTGTATCAACCACGGTATCAAGATGCCGTTCAACCAGGCAGAGCAGAAGAAAGCTGTTATGGCAGGTTATTGGAATCTCTTTAGATTTAACCCGTCGCTTGCAGAACAGGGCAAAAACCCATTCTCACTTGACAGCAAGGCTCCTACTGCCGACTATGTTGAATTTATCGAGGGTGAAACAAGATATTCCGCTCTCAAGCGTTCATTCCCGGGTAAGGCTGAGGAACTCTTCAGTATTGCGGCTGAAAATTCAATCGAGAAGTATAATAAACTTGCAAAACTCGTTGATTTCTACGCTCCTGGAAACTAATTTTATAAAAACATTAAAGGGTAACGGTTCTGCCGCTACCCTTTTATTGTATAAACAAAAAGAAAAAGGAGAGCCTCTCGGTTCTCCTTTTTTGCATATAAATTATAATTTAGCGGGCGAACGCAGTTCGCCCCTACGGTGATTTTTCTATTTTAAATAGTCT
>OIYY01000751.1_pt1 | contig 21076 bp, 14 predicted proteins | sample 1588341 | NCBI WGS metagenome assembly OIYY01 (sample SAMN03283287) | human gut metagenome | biome: human-associated habitat; material: feces | host: Homo sapiens | place: Peru | collected 2012 | reverse complement strand
TTCTGCCATCTGCTGCATATTCCCTGGCATAGCCCATATCCTCTATCTGCTTCAGGGCTTCTTCAGCCGAACCATCTCGCTCGAATTCGAAGATGTAGATATAGTTCTGGGTCTCAACCACACAATCTACCCTACCTTCGCTTTGCTGCTTTGACCAGCGTCTGGAATCCGCTTCGCACTTCATCATTCGGAAAATCCAGGAGATAGGAATCGGTATCCATATTCCAGTCTTTGATGGTAAGATAACCGCTCTGATAAATCATAGGCAACGGTGATTCCACATCTGCCTTGTAGTCGATAAAACTACTCGTAGGATAAAAACTGTTCACCATCTCGTTGATGTTCTCATCAAAATGAGACAATAGGCGAACAAGATAGGTTGGCGAACCCGTGCGGAACCAATAATCTGCCAGAATCTTCTTGCTCAAAGCATTTAAGATGCTGAAAGGATTATAGATATCAAGCATGTTAGGACTGAAGTGATAACCGTCAAACTTCCTCTTCAGTTTGTATTTCATTCCTTCCTCTGTGGTTTTATATCTCACGGCCATCGCCTTGATTTGTTCATCAAAGGTAGAATACAATTCTTCTTCCGTAATTCCACAAAGTGCCTCGTAATGCTCGTCCATACTGATGTCGTTAGGCTGATTGAAACCACTGAACACGCTCACTTGCGAGAACTTGGTGACACCCGTGAGCAAGACAAACTGTAGATTAGCATCGGCAGCCTTGAAGACACTATAGAAACCTTTCAAAACCTCACGATTCCAATCTTCTAACAACCGTTCTTCACCCTTTATTGATGTTTTGATTTGTGTATCAAGCACATCCAATATTGGCTTATCATACTCATCAATTAAAACCACTGCACGAAGTCCTGTTCTCTCATGAGCAGCTTTCAATACATATTCAAAACGACCTCCTAAAGAATCCCTGAAAGGACTTTTACCATATATCATCTCTTGCGATGCAACAAAGTTCTCTAATATGACCTCAAGTTCTCCAGGATTAGTGAAATTATTACCATTAAAGTCAAGATGAAACACAGGATATTGCTTCCACTCCTTCTCCAGCTTGTCGATGGCAAGCCCCTTGAACAGTTCCTTTTTACCCTCGAAATAGCATTTCAAGGTAGATACGAGCAACGACTTTCCAAATCGTCGAGGACGACTCAGAAAGTAAATTGTTCCATTATGAACCAAATCATAAACCAAGCCTGTCTTGTCCAGATAAACATAGCCATCTTCTATGATTTTCTCAAAGTCTTGTATGCCGATAGGATATTTCATATTGCTGCCGTTTTAAAATCTTTCGGCAAAGTTACAAAAAATAATGATACAAGCAAAGGAATAGCCCGAAAAAAATAGCGAGACAGAAAAAGTTCAGCTGAGAAAAAACGAAAAGGCAGCTGCTGGCATCCTTACTAATGCCAACAACTGCCTTTCCTTTATTTATCTATGCAACTACTGTTCAAATTCTCTCAAATTGAAAGAAGAACGGCTGTTAAGCGAAGTTCTTCATATTAGTTCTTGCGCCATACTCAGCGCATCCAGCAACGATCATTGCCAAAATCATACCTAATACCATCATAACTTTTATCCTTTCTCTATATATCTGTTATCCTAATCTTTACCTTAATTTCGAATCAACTTCCTGGAAGCATCCGGAGATGCCTCTCAAGGTTTGATTACTTGCCGAGGCTAATCTTCTTGTTGACATTTACAACCTCTGCAAAAAGGGCAGCTACAACTGCCAGTGTCATTACTAATACCATCATAATAGTTATCCTTTCTTTACTTTAATTATTCGTTATCTATCTTTTCGAGTGCAAAGGTAATGCCTTTTTGTGTACGCACACAATGTTTTTGAAAAAAACTTCAAAAAAAGGCCGTTTTCTTGATTTTCATCAAATTCTGTCATAGGAAACAGGGCAAAATGACATGTCAACCCAAGCTTTCTCTATCTTTAGAACACAAGTTTAAGCAAGCGCTTGCGCCAACCATATCAGCAATCTGCCACTTACGGCATGATGATAACTGCCAAAACGTTCTATAGCGATTTCCATATACTTTTGAATTTTCCAAACTTGAAATACAACTATTTACTCGTATTTACGATGAAATACCAGGAGACAGAAGGCTCCAGCCAATGCCATCGGTACACCGATGAGCGCAGGGTAATTATATCCCAATCCCATCGCCACGGGGATTCCGCCCAAGAAGGCTCCAAGGGCATTGCCCAGATTGAAGGCTGCCTGAATGCAGCAACCACCCAGCATTTCACCACCCTCGCTGTGCTTCACAATGAGAAACTGCTCTGGCGAACCTATACCGAAAAGGCAGGCACAACTGATAAACATCATCGCTGCCGATACCCAACCGATATGCGACAGAAAGAAGGTAGCCAGCAAGGCTGCGGCAGCCAGAAACTGCAGATAGCAGGTAAAGCGGCCCGGCTTGAATCTATCTGCCAGCAAGGCACTCACCTGATTTCCTACCACCATTCCCAAACCGGCAAGAATCATCAATACCGAAATTGATGCCGCATGGAATCCACCATCTATCTGCAAAAGCGGAGAAATGTAACTGAACCAGCAGAGAATACCGCCGTTGCCCAGGAAAGTAGCAGCGATGATAAGCCAGGGAGCCAAATGGCGCATAAACCGGAACTGCGCCTTCATACCCTTGTTAGGCAGAGCCTCTACATCAGGAACCCACTTGTAAATCATATAGAGCGTGATGACGCCCAACGCCACCGATATGAGAAAAGGCACTCGCCAGGAGATGGTATGACTCAGGAAGGTGCCCAGCGGAACACCAAGCAGATTGGCAAACGGCATACCGGCACACATCATCGCCACCGCCTTGGTACCCTTTCCCTCCTTTGCCATCTTCACCGCCACGATGGTAGCCGTACCGAAATAGGCACCATGAGGAAGTCCCTGGATGAAGCGGGCACAAAGCAGAAGCCCGTAACTAGGGGCTATCGTAGCGATGATGGCTCCCAGAATCACCAGCGAAGTAAGAAACAAGAGTATATTCTTGGGGCGATACTTATGCATCAATATCAGCGAGAAAGCACCGGTGCATACACCCAGTGCATAGATAGAGATGAGATGACCAGCCTGAGGGATGGACACATTCATGTTGTGCGCCACATCGGTGAGAATTCCCTCAATAATAAATTCTGCGATGCCCAGGGTAAATGTACCCAAGGCGAGTGCAAACAATCCTTTTTTCATACGTTAATTATCCTTATCTTTTTATCCTAAGTTTGTTTTCAGGGTGCAAAATTACAAAAATCTCTACACATATAAATGATAAGGGGGCAAAAACTTTGCCCTTTCAATATTTATTAGTAATTTTGCACTCAAAAATAAAAAGAAGAGGGATGAAGCGGATGCTGAATCCCTCTTTCATCATCAACAATAAGTAGAATGCCTATGCTGAATATTGCAGAATATTTTCCAATTACCGACCCTACGCTGATCTTCTTCGTAGTGCTCCTCATCATCCTCTTTGCCCCTATCATCATGGGTAAGCTCCGAATCCCCCATATCATCGGAATGGTGCTGGCGGGTATCCTCGTGGGCAAATACGGACTGAACATCCTGGAACGAGATGCATCTTTCGAGCTGTTCGGCAAGGTGGGACTCTACTACATCATGTTCCTCGCCGCCCTGGAGATGGACATGGAGGGTATGAAGAAAAACAAATCGCGGCTCATCATCTATGGTCTGCTCACCTGCTTCATTCCTTTTTTCCTCACCTTCGGCATGAGCATCTGGTTGCTGCACTATTCCATTAGGGCATCGTTTCTGCTGAGCTGTATCATGGCTTCCAATACCCTGATAGCCTATCCTATTGTTTCCAGATACGGTCTGCAGCAGAAGCCGAGCGTCACCCTGAGCGTGGGTTCCAGCATGCTTTCGCTCCTGATAGCCCTCATCATGCTGGCAGGTCTCGTCGCCTCGTTCTCCAGTCACGATGGTCTGCTGTTCTGGGTACTCTTCACCGCCAAGTTTGCCGCATACTGCGGAATAATGATATTCCTGATTCCGCGACTCACGAGATGGTTTCTGCGCCGGTACAGCGATTCGGTGATGCAGTTTATCTTCGTGATGGCGATGCTCTTCATGAGTGCGGCTCTCTCGCAGATGGTGGGTATCGAGGGCGTGTTCGGTGCCTTCTTCGCTGGTCTGATATTAAATAGGTATATCCCACACGTGTCTCCGCTGATGAACCGACTGGAGTTTACGGGCAATGCACTCTTCATCCCTTACTTCCTGATAGGTGTGGGCATGCTCATCAACGTGGGACTGCTCTTCCAGGGCGGTCATATCCTTTGGGTCATCTTCTGCATCGTGTTCTTCGGAACGCTGGGAAAGGCGATTGCTGCCTATGCCGCCTGCTTCGGATTCCGGTTGCCGCTGTCATCGGGTCACATGATGTTCGGTTTGACTTCCGCCCATGCTGCCGGCAGTATCGCCATGGTGATGGTGGGTATGAACCTCCTGGTGGGTCCGAACACCTATCTTGTGAACGATGACATGCTGAATGGTGTGGTGATGATGATTCTCTGCACCTGCGTCATCTCTTCGATGCTCACCGACTGGAGTTCCAGAAAGATTATCCTCCGCGACAAGGAGTTGCCGGATGCCGAAGATACCAAGAAGGCAAGCGATGAGAAAATTCTCATACCTGTGAAGTATCCGGAATATGCCGATAATCTGATGAGTCTCGCCTTCCTGGTGAGAAACCAGAAACTGAACAGAGGACTGGTTTGCCTGAATGTGGTGTATGATGACAAGGATATGCGATACAAGCAGGAACAGGGCCGACAGCTGCTGGACCATTGCAGTCAGCTTGCCGCAGCCACGGATGTGATGACGCAGACGCAGGTCCGCATCGCAGCCAATATCGCCAACGGCATCAAGCATGCCTTCAACGAGTTTCAGTGTTCAGAAATCATCATCGGCATGCACATGCATCCGGAGGTTTCGCCTAAGTTCTGGGGAGAGTTTCATCAGAGTCTCTTCAATGGTCTGAGCCGCCAGATCATCATGGCACGCATCAAGCAGCCGCTCAATACCATTCGCCGAATACAGGTGGCAGTACCATCGAGGGCTGAGTTTGAACCGGGGTTCTACCGCTGGGTAGAGCGACTCGCCCGACTAGCCGGCAACCTGGATTGTCGCATCCAATTTCATGGCAGGGAGGAGACGATGGCTCTCATCAATGAGTACATCACCAACCGTCATCATGAAGTGAGAGCCGAATACACCCTGATGCAGCATTGGAATGAGATGCCGCAGCTTGCCTCCCACATGAGCAAGGACCATCTCTTTGTGGTGGTGACAGCCCGCAAGGGTACGGTATCCCACAAGTCGGCATTGGAGCGATTACCGGAAGAGCTCACCCGCTTCTTCTCGGGCACCAATCTGATGATTATCTTCCCAGATCAGCACGGAGATTCATCGGGCAATGTACTGACATTTGCCGAGCCTCAGCACCAGGAGGAAATCAGTGCCTACGTGGCATTCAACCAATGGTTCAAAAAGAAATTCAGAAAATAAAGAGAAAACAAAGGATACTAAAAAAGGTCGCCAGCATTTTGGCGATCTTTTTTAGTATATAAACAATCAAAACGATTTGGATTAATCAAGACGATTCTTATGATTTACTTTGTATTCAAAACCAGCTTCTTGGCTTTCATCTTTTCACCAGCTACCGAAAGTTCTATCTTTCCTGGCTTATCGCCTGCTCTCAATATCACGACGAGCTTCAAGGCAACCGCCTCGCCCGTGGTTTCTATCTGATGGCGAGCCACCACCTTGCCGTTCTTCTTAGCCACAGCCACGAGTGTGCCTGGAGCATAGGCGATGTCGTCCCACTTGATGCGGGCACGGAGCTTAGGGTCGTTGCTGTTCTTCTTCACACCCAGGCTCTTGCCGTTGAGGAAGAGTTCCACCTCGTCGCCATTGGTATAGGTATAGAGAGAAACCTGCTCGCCTGCCTCACGGTTCCAGTTTTCCGAAAGCTTTCCGGCAGAAACATTGATGCCATTCCATTGGATGTTGCCACCCTTCTTGCGTACCTCGTCGATGAATTTCTTCAGGTTGTAAGAGAAATTATACCAGGCACCACTGCCCGCCGACTTCTTCTTCTGTCGTTATGACCGAACTCGATGAGCACGTAGTCGCCTGGCTGAAGACTGTTATACACCTTCTCCCATCTTCCTTCATTAAGATAAGAACGGGAACTGCGACCCGCCTTGGCGGCATTTACGCAGGTAATCTTCTTTGGGTTGAAAATGGTATAAGCCTGAGAGCCTCAGCCCCACTGGCCGTTGTTACCATTATATTATCCGAAGAAGCGAACTATCATACAATTCTTCATTATTCTTTCCTTGTGGGTAATACCATCGCTAGATAATACGGCAGAAATTGCTAACCATCCTCTATATTTTGACCATTCACCTTTATTTTTTGACTTTTACCCACTTTTTGTTTTTTACAATACATTTTCCCTTTCTTTTTGTTTTGCAGTCTAAGGATTTTATCATATTTTTGCAGAAGAATCAAAAGACCTATCAAATAAAAAGAAATAAAAAGACATTCTACACCTTTTATATATAGTAGGATTCATCAGCATTTGGCTGATGCCTCTGTAGGCATTCGGCAGTATCAAATTAGACGGGAAGCGACTCTCGGCTAAGGATGGCTTGTCGTGCAATACGGTGAACGATATCATCCAGGATAGAGATGGGTTTATCTGGCTCGGTACCCCGAACGGTATGAGCCGATATGATGGCTATCAGTTTATCAACTTCACCAACTTCGATTATCCGCACATCCTGAATGCGATGTACCAGTACTATCTGGAGGGAATAGACAAGACCTGGCGCCCGATGACCAGCATCAACCAGCTGATGGAGTTCCGCAAGATCAATACGGTTTAATCGTATTTTAAATGAAAGACTTTGAATTTTAAATAATTATATAAGAGTATTAACACATGGAATCAAAAGAAAACAAGCAAAAAACACAAGCTGCAGAGGAGCAGGTATCCTACCCACCCCAGCAGCCAAAGGAACCACATCCTTTCATTTCTGTCATACCGCTGACAGTACTTATCACCCTCATCGTCATGGTTGTCAAACTCTTCCCTGATGATGCCCTGGCGGGTGCCTCTCAGGTGGCCCTCATGATAGCCACAGCAGTATGCGTAGCACTTGGTATGGGAATCTACAATATGAAATGAAATATCTTCGAGGAGATGATCAAAAAGACCGTGGGCGATGCCGGAGTATCTATTCTGATTCTGCTGCTCATCGGAATGATGTCAGCTACCTGGATGATCAGTGGCGTGGTTCCCACATTAATATATTATGGTGTTCAAATCATGTCGCCGACCTTTTTCCTACCCTGCGCCTGCATCATCTCCAGCATCATTTCTGTGATGACGGGAACCTCATGGACCACCATTGCCACCATCGGTATTGCCCTAATGGGAATCGGTGATGCCCTGGGAATACCAGCCCCCTACACCGCTGGAACCATCATTTCGGGAGCCTATATCACTGCCAAGAGCCTCTTTGAGGGAATCATGATAACCTGCTATACCCACACTCAGGTAGATTGCGGCATGGAGAACATCAATGAACTGGTGGCAACCCGCGGCATGGCAGGCATGCTCAACACCATCTGGCTCATTCTCTGTGCCATGTGTTTCGGTTCATGTATGGTAGCCAGCGGCATGCTTCACGCTATCACCCACGTGCTTCTGAAAAGCATCCATAGCACCGTATCACTTGTCTGCAGTACCGTAACATCGGGTGTATTGCTCAATCTCGTTATGGGCGACCAGTTCCTGAGCATCATCATGAATGCATCTATCTACAAGGATGAATATGCTGAACGAGGCTACCGTCCGGAACTCTTGAGCCGAAGTACAGAGGATAGTGCTACCGTAACGAGCGTACTGGTTCCATGGACAGCCTGCGGTATGACGCAGAGCACGGTTCTCGGCATCCCGACACTGGTGTATCTCCCCTTCTGCTTCTTCAACATCATCAGTCCGTTGATGAGTTGTCTGGTAGCTATTCTGGGCTTCGTACCCAAGCCTCACCCCAAGGAGGACAAAGCACCTGCAGTGGAAGAGTCTGATATCCATTAAATCTATAGGGAATTAATTAATATAGGAGATAGAGTGAAAGCCGAAGCCGAAAGGGCAAGGGGAACGACAAGAACCCTAATTAATGACAGGTGATGGTTTCTAGAAATCCTTGAGCCCATCTTCTCTCCAAATCCGTGTAAACAATATTCAAGAATGAGAGAATCAGGCAGAAACGCCCGGAAAATGGGGAAAAAAGAGATGGAGAATTTTCCCTTAAGGATTTTTATTTTTTTCCTTAAGGGAAAATATATTTTTCCTTAAGGAAAACGTCAGCTTCTCTTAAGAGATTTTTCCTCCACGCTTAACTTGTAAAGTTTTTTACCACTACTAGAGCTTCACCTCCACGTGGTCATGGTAAAGGAGGCAGTCCTAATTAAGTTTTCGGACTGCCCCCAAAAAACGAGGATTTTATAACATTTTTAATAAAATCTCCATCAATATGAAAGAAAAAAAATACGAAAAACTGTCTTTTTTATAAAAAAATATATATCTTTGCAATCGTTATCAGCTTTTAAGCCTTGAAGTTTATATATGCAGGCACTAATATAGGTGAGAAAACTGGTAAATGCAAGCTGACTATATACATTAATAATAGCAGCTTACAACGGAATTAAGAAATGAAAAGCCTGCAAGAACGAACAGAACACAAAGTATGGCAAAAAATCTAAAGGTAGGTATGCTCGTATGCGCCTCTATCCTGGCGGCAAATGCTTCATACGCTAACTACCCAACATCCAATGAGCTACTGACTGTTACACAACAAACAGGAAAGATTAAGGGAACCATCGTCGATTCCAAAACAGGAGAACCTGTCATTGGAGCAAGTGTGAAAGTAAAAGGCACCAAACTGGCTGCCGTAACCGACCTGAATGGTGAGTTTGAACTCAATACCCACGCCAACGCTACCCTACAGATTTCGTATGTCGGATTCAAGGAGACTGAGGTGAAAGCCACCAACGGCATGAAGATCTCACTGGAGGAAGACACCGAGTCGCTCGAAGAGGTTGTCGTAGTGGGATACGGCACTCAGAAGAAAGAGAGCCTCACTGGTGCCATGGCAAATATCAAGGGAGAAAAACTGAAAGACATCACATCTGCCACCGTTGAAAACATGCTCAACGGCAAGGTTTCGGGTGTGTATGTAGCTCCTGGTTCTGGTCGTCCTGGCTCTACGGGAGCCATTATTATCCGTGGACAGACTTCCATCAATGGTGCCACAGCTCCTCTCTGGGTTGTGGATGGAGTCATTGTGGGCAACAGTGCCGGCGACCTCAACCCTGACGACATCGAGACGATGACCGTATTGAAGGATGCAGCCTCAACAGCCATCTATGGTTCAGAGGGGGCCAACGGCGTAGTAGTAGTCACCACCAAGCAAGCCAAGCACGAAAAGATGTCTATCTCCCTGTCTGCCAAGGCCGGTCTGAGCACTTTGAACCGTGGCAACCTGGAGATGATGGACGGTGCGGAATTCTACGACTACTATAAGTCGTTCCAGAATGTGGAGTCAGTGAACTTCCCACGCTGGAACGAAGACTTGAGAAACTCCAACTTCGACTGGTTCAAGCTTGCCAAGAAGACCGGTTCCACCCAGGACTATAACCTGACCCTCAATGGTGGCAGCGAGAACATACAGTCAATGTTCACCCTGGGCTATTTCAAGGAAGAAGGTGCCGTCAAGGGTTATGATATGAACCGCTACAGCACACGTATCAAGGTGGTTTACAAGCCTTACGAGTGGTTCACCATCAAGCCGAACATCAGCGGTTCACGCACCAACGACAAGGACAAGCAGTATAGCGTGGGCGCCATGTATTCCATGATGCCATGGGATAGCCCTTACGATGAGAACGGCAACCTGGTGCCAAACTACTATGACGGATGGGTGAACTCCAAGGCAACCAACTATCTGAACGACCTTGCCGCAGGCAACTACTCAACAAGTACCACCTACGACCTGTCTGGCGGATTGGATTTCGACATCAAGATAGCTCCTTGGCTCACATTCTCATCTGTCAACAACTACAGTTACTACAACAGCCAGACTCACGGCTACTACGATCCGAAGTCAAGTTCAGGCGAGGGAGTGAATGGCCGCACCACAGAGTACAACTATGTATCTACCCGCCGCTATACCAACCAGTTGCTCCGTTTCAAGAAGAGCTGGGGCAAGCACAACGTCAACGCTTTGCTCGCCTACGAGTTCAACGACTATGAAATGAAGTATACCGATGTGTATGCCACAGGATTCATCTCAGGATTCGAGGACTTTATGACAGCTGCAAAACCGGAGATGGCCAACGGTTACCGCACGGCATGGGCAAAGCAGTCTTACTTCACACAGTGGCGTTACGACTACGACAGCCGCTACTACGGAGAGCTCTCATTGCGCCGTGACGGCCGTTCCAACTTCGGTTCCAACAACCGCTATGGTAACTTCTTCTCCGTAAGTGGAGCATGGAACATCAACAACGAGTCATGGTTCAAGGCAGACTGGGTAGACCAGCTCAAGCTGCGCGCCGCCTTCGGTTCTGTAGGTAATGTGCCTACCTCCCTCTATCCATCCTACTCTCTCTACTCAGTGGGTGCCACCTATAATGAGAATCCAGGTGCGCTCATCTCTCAGATAGGAAACAAGGACCTGACATGGGAGAAGACCTATACCACAGGCGTGGGTGTGGATGCCTCTTTCTGGCAGAACCGCCTGCATGCCACCCTCGACTACTACATCAAGAACACCAGCAACATCCTCTACCAGGTGCCTGTAACGGGACTGGTGGGCGTGACATCCATCTGGAAGAACATCGGCAAGATGCGCAACACCGGTATCGAGCTCACCGTTGGCGGAGACATCATCCGCACAAAGGACCTGACATGGAATGTTACAGCCAACATCTCCCACAACAGCAACGAACTGAGAGACCTCTACAAGCAGCGTGATGCCAACGGCAACTATGTAGTGAAGCCAGTGCTGATCAGCGACGGAACATCGATTGCAGGTACAGCACAGCGCATCCTTGAGATTGGCGAGCCTGTAGACACCTATTATATGAAGGAATGGGCTGGCGTTAACCCTGAGGACGGTAAGCCACAGTGGTATATGGACGATGCAAATGGTAACAAGGTGATAACCGACAACTATTCCAAGGCTTCATACTACAAGTGTGGCAAGGCATCTCCTGATGTATATGGCAGCTTCTCCACCTCTCTGTTCTACAAGAACTTCGACCTGCAGGCAAACTTCGGTTATTCACTTGGCGGCCAGATCTACAGCTACTATCGCCAGGAGTTCGACTCCGACGGAGCCTATGCCGGCGACCGCAACCAGATGAAGCTGCAGAAGGGCTGGAGCCGCTGGGAGAAGCCAGGCGACATCGCCACTCACCCACGTGCCATGTACAACAACCAGGACAAGGGTAACCTGGCATCATCACGCTATCTGGAAAGCTCAGACTACCTGAAGTTGCGCTCACTCACCCTGGGTTACAACTTCGATTTGAAGAAGTATGGCATCCAGACCCTGCGCCTCTCTGTATCAGGCGAGAACCTGTTTACCATCACCGACTATTCTGGCGTTGACCCAGAGTTGCCAGCAGGCACCAATGACAAGGGAGTGCTGAGCGTAACCAACACTGGAGGCACCTCAGTTTATCCAGCCGTACGCAAGTTTATGCTTGGTGTTAACTTAACATTCTAAATTCTTGACACAATGAAAATGAATAAAAGTATATTGATGCTCATGCTTGGCGCAACCCTCCTGGGTTCTTGCGACATTGAGCGTTTCCCGACCTACAGCATGTCGGACGAACAGATAAAGAACAATCCTGCGAGCAACCTCGATGCCTTGCTCAACGGTATGTATGCTCAGCTCAAGAGCTGGTCTGACCCTATGCACCGTTGCGGAGAGTATGCAGGTGACAACATGGTGATCCGTGGTTCTTCAACCGATGCCTTCTTCGAGTTCATCAGCTATTCACGCACGCCGAACAACTATCGTCTGCAGAGCTTCTGGGACTCAGGCTACAAGGCCATCGCACAGGCTTCCAACATCATCAACATGATAAATGAGGGACAAAGCACTGAAATCGACAACTCACTCGGCGAATGCTACTACGTGCGTGGCATGATGTATTTCTACCTCTGCCGTGCCTACGGTCGTCCTTACTACCAGGCACCGGAGAAGAATCTGGGTGTGCCTATCGTAAACGGTACCCCAGACAACATCCTCGACCTGCAGCTCGACGACCGTGCCACCGTGCAGCAGACCTACGAGCAGGCAATCAACGACCTGAAGAAGGCAGAGCAGCTGCTCAGCACGAACCGTGGTCCAGCCTACGCATCAAAGGCAGCAGCCCAGGCGATGCTCTCACGCATCTATCTCTATATGAGCGGCACCTACGAGAACCCTAACCGGGAGTATGCACAGCTCGCCGTTGACTATTCCAACAAGGTAATCGGAAACAGCGACTACTCTCTGCTTCCACGCGAGGAGTTCATGAAGTACAACACCATCGTTCCTGAGAACAACCCGGAGGACATCTTCGTGGTGAAGCGTGTGGCTTCTGAATACTCAGGCTATGACCACTACTATGGAATCGGCGGTATGTATTCCAACATCGGTGGCATGGGATGGGGCGAGATGTACGCCAGCGAGAAATACATCGACCTGCTCAACGAGACGGGCCGCAACGACTGGCGTCCGCAATCCAAGAAGATCGTAGATGCACGTGCCAACTTCATCGAGCCTACATACACCGAAGACAACAAGGAAGTGTTCCGCTTCGTATATGTGGGCAGCGACGGCAACAAGCACTATGCCCAGTTCGACACCAAGCACAATGGCGACAAGGTATCCTGCACCGACAAGAACGGCAACTCCTACGACCTCACTCTGGTCAGTGCCGACGACGAGTACTATACCATCAACTATAATGGCATAGAGTATCAGGGCATGCTCGACAACTACATCACCGTGAACCGTGAGTATCCACAGTTCTACATCGTGAAGTGTTCGCGCGAGGGGGAGGAATCTCAGCTTCACTCACCGGTCATCAGCCGTCTGGGCGAGATTTACCTCAACCGTGCAGAGGCATACGCCAAACTCGGCGAATATGACAAGGCGCTCACCGACCTCAACACCATCCGCAACCGCTCCATCGTAAACGGTGGTTATCCTGCAGGTAAGCTCAACGCCGACAACGCCTTCGAACTGATTGACAAGGAGCGCCAGCTGGAACTTGCCTACCAGGCAGAGCGCAGCTATGACGTGTTCCGCAACGGTCACTCGCTGACACGCGACTACCCAGGTCCTCACAACCAGCACGAGGAGGTGAAGGCATCTGACTATCGTGTAACATACTATATCCCTCAGAATGCCATCAACGCATATCCAGGCGCTCTTACCCAGAATCCTACCGACAACAGCGGTGTGATTCTGAAGTAACCCACTGAAGGGATAACAGAAAACATCTGTTTCAAATAAAACGAAATGAATAACATCTATAGAAAAATGTACGTTGGCAATGCATTGGCAGTGGCTGTAAGCCTGCCTATGGTTGCCAACGCTACTAACGAAACTCCGTCTGCTTCGACAGCCATCACAGCACAGGCTGCGCAGGCAGACGGCGTGCAGATTCTAAGAATCAACCCAACAACCGTAGAACTCTGCTTCGCCAACCACCGCAGAGTGGCAGTTGACTTCTACGGCGAGAACATCTTCAGAATCTTTGAAGACCACAACGGTGGCGTGATGAGAGACCCGGAGGCAAAGCCTGAGGCTCACATCCTGGTGGACAATCCACGCACCAAGGTGAGCAGCCTGCAGATTACTGAGCAGGGCGATGAAATCACCCTCGCCAGCAGCAAGGCAAAGGTTATATTCAACAAGACCACCGGACTGTTCAAGATTGTAAACGCCGAGAACGGCAAGACCGTGACTACCCAGAGTGCACCATCCACCTTCACTCCAGAGAAGGTGACGCTCACCCTCCAGGAGCAGCCAGACGAATACTACTTCGGCGGTGGCGTGCAGAACGGACGCTTCTCTCACAAGGGAGAAAAGATTGAAATCGTGAACACCAACAACTGGGTGGATGGCGGCGTGGCTTCACCTGCCCCATTCTACTGGTCTACAGCCGGCTATGGCTTCATGTGGTACACCTTCAAGCCGGGACTCTACGACTTCGGTTCCACCCAGAAGGGCAGCGTGAAGCTATCCCACGAATCGAAGAACCTCGACGTATTCTTCATGGTGGGCGAAAAGCCTACCGACCTGCTGGGCGAATACTATCAGCTGACGGGCAACCCGGTGCTGCTGCCTAAGTTCGGTTTCTACGAGGGACACCTCAATGCCTACAACCGTGACTACTGGAAAGAGGCAGACAAGGGGCGCACTATGACCTTCGAGGACGGCAAGAGCTACAAGGAGAGTGCCAGCGACAAGACGGGCATCAAGGAGTCGCTCAATGGCGAGAAGAACAACTATCAGTTCTCTGCCCGAGCTGCCATCGACCGCTACGTGAATCACGACATGCCTTTGGGATGGTTCCTGCCTAACGATGGATACGGAGCCGGTTATGGCCAGGAATCAACCCTCGACGGCAACATCGAGAACCTGAAGCAGTTTGGCGACTATGCCCGCAAGCACGGCGTGGAGATTGGTCTCTGGACCCAGTCAGACCTTCACCCTAAGGACAGCATCGAGGCACTGTTGCAGCGCGACATCGTGAAAGAGGTGGGCACCGCAGGAGTGAGAGTGCTCAAGACCGACGTGGCATGGGTGGGCGACGGCTACTCCTTCGGACTCAACGGCGTGAGCGACGTGGCGCAGATCATGCCTTACTATGGCAACAACGCACGCCCATTCATCATCTCTCTCGACGGATGGGCAGGCACACAGCGATATGCATCCATCTGGTCGGGCGACCAGACGGGTGGCGACTGGGAATACATCCGTTTCCATATCCCTACCTTCATCGGCGCAGGTCTTTCCGGTCTCTCCAACATCACCTCCGACCTGGACGGTATCTTTGGCGGAAAGAACCCAATCATGAACATGCGTGAGTTTGAATGGAAGACCTTCACTGCGATGGGACTCAACATGGACGGCTGGGGATCCAATCCCAAGTATCCGTTCATCCTCGGCGAACCATCAGCATCCGTCAACAGGACTTACCTCAAGCTGAAGTCAGAACTGATGCCATACATCTACACTGCAGCCCAGGAGGCTGTGACCGGCAAGCCGCTGATGAGAGCGATGTTCCTCGACGATCCGAACCCTTACACCCTGGGCAAGGCTACGGAATATCAGTTTATGTGCGGTCCTTACTTCCTCGTGGCTCCTATCTACAAGGAGACCAGGATGGACAAGCAGGGCAACGACATCCGTAACGGCATCTATCTGCCAGAGGGAGAATGGGTGGATTACTTCAACGGAAAGGTATACCAGGGCGGAAGAATCATCAACGAGTTTGATGCGCCTTACTGGAAACTGCCTGTGTTCGTGAAGAGAGGGGCCATCATTCCGATGGTGAACCCTAACAACAACGTTTCGCAGATAGACAACACCAACCGCATCTTCGAGCTTTATCCATACGGAGAGTCTGACTACAGTCTCTATGATGATGATGGCAAGACCGAGCTCTACCGCATCGGTGAGCACGCCACAACCCACATCCACTCCTCATTGGTTAAAGACTGCCTCACCGTCAATATCGACAAGACCGAGGGCAACTTTGCCGGACAGGAGAAGAACCAGTCTACAGAGATTCGCATCAACGTGAGCCAGGCTCCCAAGAAGCTGGTTGCCAAGATGGGTGGAAAGACTGTGAAACTGACAGAGGTGAGCACGATGGAGGCTCTCCGCTCCACAGAGAACGCCTGGTTCTACGACAAGGCTCCACAGTTCAACCGCTTTGCCACCAAAGGCAGCGACTTCGAGAAAGTGGACATCACAAAGAACCCAATGGTATGCATCCATCTGGCAAAAACCGACGTGACTGCCAATGCCATCGAGCTTCGCATGGACGGCTACCAGTTCGACAACAGCGATGCCCTGCTCAAATCAGCAGGTGCACTGAACGCCCCTCAAGCTAGCCTGAAGGACGCAGAGGGCGCCAACAAGGCGTTCACCATCACTGCAGCATGGGACAAGCAGGCAAACGCAGACTATTATGAAGTGAAGATTGATGGTATGCTCCACTCCACCATCCGCAGCACTGAATTCACCATCGAGAATCTGAAACCAGAAACCGAGTATGACATACAGGTGAGAGCGGTGAACAAGGACGGGGCATCAGAGTGGACCACCCTGAAGGGACGCACCATCAAGGACCCTCTCGACGAGGCTATCCGTGACATCACAGCCACCAACTCTACCCCAGACTGGGAAGGACTGGAGGTAGCCAAGATGTTCGACTTCAACGAGAAGAACTACTGGCACACCGACTACTACAAGAAGGAAGGCGTATTGCCATTCGACATGACGATGAACCTGCATGGCATCGCCAAGCTCGACAGGATTCAGTATCTGCCAAGCTCAGAGCGTGACAGTCATGGACAGATTTACAAGGGACGCATCGCAACAAGTTTCGATGGCAGCAACTGGACTGAGAACGGTACCTTCGAGTGGAACAAGGATGGGGGTGTAAAGGAATACAAGTTCAAGGGTGAGCCAGAGGCACAGTATGTGAAGATGACCGTTGAGGAGACCAAAGGCGGACAGGCGTCAGGTACTGAGTTGTATGTATTCAAGACCCCAGGCAGCAAGATGAAGAAGCCGGGCGACATCAACAACGATAACCGCATCGATGAGAACGACTTCACTTCCTATCTCAACTATTGCGGTCTGCGCAAGGGCGACAAGGACTTCGAGGGCTATGTAAGCAATGGCGACATCAACCGCAACGGCTTGATTGATGCCTACGACATCTCGGTGGTTGCCACACTGTTGAAGAGCGGTGTAAGCAGCAAGCAGGTGGCTCCTGTTGCAGGCAGCATCTCGCTCGTAGCCGACAAGAAGGCATACCAGGCAGGCGACGTCATCACCCTCACCGTGAAGGGCAAGGATCTCGTATCTCTCAATGCCCTGAGCTTTGCCTTGCCATACAATGCCACCGACTTCGAGTTCATCGGCATCGACGTCAAGAATATGGGCAAGATGGAGAACATCTCCAAGGACCGCCTCCACTCTGACGGCAGCAAGCTGATCTACCCTACCTTCGTCAACATCGGTGAACAGCCTGCGGTAGAAGGCACTCACGACCTCTTCACCATCAAGTTGAAAACCAGGAAGGCATGCAAGCCATCATTCAAGTTCAGCAACCTGATGATGGTAGATAAGTTCTTGCGCGTAAAGAGCGAGAAATAAAACTGTATAGTATATCAATCGAATAGGAGGAAAACGAAGTAGTTTTCTTCCTACTCGATTATTCATATGATCTACCGATTCAACCAAAGCACATAATATGTAGCAACCGCTGACCTTCTGCTTTATCTTGATTTTCCTAACTCCCCGCTCACTGGCATTCTTATCGTAAGGTACACTTGGATTGGAGAGAAAGGTGAACAGGTAGTTTTTTACTTGAAGGATACCTCTCTTGAATTTTTCAAACTCGTTATCTAAATGCGTGAGGCTTTCACCCAAGAGGTTCTTTATCTTAGTCTTCAGCACCTTTATCTTTCTAGAGGTGATAATTTGTTGAAGGGCGATAATAGCCAAAGGAGACTACAGGCAGCATCACCGGAAAATAACTCGCTAAATGAGCAGTTTTAAACAGCCTACATCCTCATCGACTCAATCATTAAAGAGTTTGTAATGATGAAGGAAATAGGCAAAATCAAGTTTATGCTTGATTAACGAGAAGTTTTCGATAGGGGTGCTGAGTAGTTACTTGCATCATGGACTTATGACACACCCTCTCAGGTATGTAATAGAGAGATTTATGAATGTCTATCAGCCAGTTTTCCCACTTTTTATTTGGTCGTTTCAGGAAAAAAGCGTAATTTTGCGGCGAAATTAGATGTTGAACTTTAAAACAATAAGAAATATGGCAAGACCTATAAAAGAAACACCGATACTCTATGGTGAAGACGCCAGAGTGTTTGAGGCAAGGATGAAGAATCCTCCAAAAGAGAGCCACGAGAAGATGGAAGAAATCAATCGTGACTATAATTATATCATGAGTTTATTCGCAAATTGATTATGAACGATAATAAAGACATTTGCGAACCGTTAAAGATTCGACGATTAGATATTAATGACAGAATATCTAATTTTAACTGTGGGGATGAAGACTTAAATGACTTCATTCTAAATGAGTCACAGTTGTATCGTGGAGAGATGCTAGCTGTGACTTACGTTATTGAAGACAATAATGGTGTAATCCTTGCATACTTCAGTTTAGCAAATGATAAAATCTCCTTAACAGAGTTTGAGAACAACACTGAGTTCAACAGGTTTAAAAGACGCTTTAAAAACTCAAAACGTCTCAAAAGCTATCCTGCAGTAAAAATATGTAGATTAGCTGTTGATGAAAATGCACGAAAGCTGCATCTTGGGACAAAACTTCTGAATTTTATCAAAGGATATTTTGCCAAAGACAATAAAACGGGTTGTAGATTTATAACTGTTGATGCATACATAGAGGCGATACCTTTCTATTTAAAGAATAGCTTCTTAGAGCTTACTAAAAATGATGAAGATGCGACACATACAAGATTATTATATTATGATCTTAAAATGATGTCTTTGTAGATAATATATAGTTTGTATTTACAGAAATCCCCCATCCTGCAAACTGCCGGCTGGGGGATTTGCTTTATGTGATAGAGAGATTTATGAATGTCTATCAGCCAGTTTTCCCGCTTTTTATTTGGTCGTTTCAGGAAAAAAGCGTCATTTTGCAGCGAAACTAGATATAGAATTAAATGGATGGCGTATGAAACAGTATGGAAAAAGGTATGAACCAGAAAGCGGAGATGTAGATTTCGAATATCACCATATAATCAAGGGTCTATACGCCACCTTTTCTTCGTGGCATATAGACCACTCAACATTCAACAATCTCTAACTTTTACAGAAACTTTTCACAGGAATCTCTTGCGGGTTTGGAAATAAAGTCGTAAATTTGCAATTGGAAAACAAAGATTAGGAATTATGGTAGAGATAAATGATAGAAAATTACCTGTAGGCATCCAGTCTTTTGAGAAAATCAGAAAGGATGGATACCTTTATGTTGACAAGACAGATATCATCTGGCAACTTGCCAACAGAAATAAAACGTACAACTACCTGAGCCGCCCACGCCGCTTTGGTAAATCCGTGCTGGTAGATACGCTCGAAGCCTATTTCATGGGCAAGAAGGAACTCTTCGAGGGATTGAAGATCATGCAGCTGGAGACGGAATGGGTGAAGCGACCTGTCATCAGACTTGATATGAGTCGTGCGGGCGCAGAACCGGACACTTTGCGCTCTTATCTCGACATCACTTTCGACAAATTAGAGGAGGAATATGGTATTACTCCTAAGCCAACCGCCAAGCTTGCCGACCGCTTCAATGCAATAATCGTGGAGGCGTATGAGCAAACCGGACTGCAGGTTGCCATTCTCATCGATGAATACGACTCTCCTTTGCAGCATTCCTGGAAGACTCCTTATCACGAAGCATGTACCGCTGTTTATCGTGAAGTTTTTGCCATTCTCAAGGCAGATGATAAATACGAAAAGTTTGTCTTCATCACCGGCATCACCAAGTTTACGCAGATTTCTCTTTTCTCTGTGCTCAACAATCTGAGCAATATCAGCTTTGAACCTGAATATGCTGCCATCTGTGGTATCACGAAGGAAGAAGTCTTACGTGATTTCAAGCCGGAAATCAATAAGTTGGCTGAATACGAAGACTGGACTTTCAATGAAGCAGTTGCGAAGCTTACGGCTTATTATGACGGCTATCACTTCAGTCGCCGCAATATGGTTGATGTCTTCAATCCGTTCAGTCTCATCAATGCCTTGGCAGATTCTGATTTGAAGAACTATTGGGCTTCATCGGGTGCAACCTCGCTGCTTCCAAAGTTTGTGGATGACATGGAGATTCGTTTGAAGGATTTTGATCATAGTGCCCTGTTGGACACAATCATAGAAACTTCTGACGTAACAGGCGGTGGAGCAGAGCTGTTTCTCTATCAGTCGGGCTATCTCACGATTAAGGGTTACATAAACGGAACTTATCTTCTTGGCATTCCTAACTTCGAGGTTCGGCAAGCCTTGAATGAAATCGTGTTGCCAACGCTTGCCATGCGCAAGAATAATGACCTTCAATCTACTCAGGCATTTCTGAATGTTCACCTCAGCCTTGGCAATCTTCCCGAAGCCATGAAATGCCTGAAGGCACTTATAGCGGACGTGCCTTACAGCAACAAGAAGCTTGCCAGCATGGACATGGAGGAGCGCTACCGCCTGATTATGAGCACCATCTTCTATGCCATCGGCTGCCGGGTAGAAGTAGAGAAGATGATAGCTACGGGCAGGATTGATATGGTGGTAGAAAACACTAACTTTATCTATGTGCTGGAGTTGAAGCTGAGCAACAACGGCGGTGTTGATGCTGCCGCGGAGCAGATGAAAGCCAAGCAGTATGCCGAACCATTCAAGGCTGATAAGAGAAAAGTCATCGCCCTTGCCATAGAACTGGATGATATGGGAAAGGGACTGGTAGATTGGAAGGAAGTATAATATTGCAAGAAGAGGGTGTGTCATAAAGACTGTCCTTTACAGTTTTTAGGCACGGATTACACGGATTACACGGATTTTTTAAGAGAGATGATAATCGCTTTACTTATATTAGCAGAGAGTGTAAATTAAACTGTGTCAAGCTACAATAAAAGTAGTTTAACACAGTTTT
>OIYY01000749.1_pt1 | contig 21114 bp, 29 predicted proteins | sample 1588341 | NCBI WGS metagenome assembly OIYY01 (sample SAMN03283287) | human gut metagenome | biome: human-associated habitat; material: feces | host: Homo sapiens | place: Peru | collected 2012 | reverse complement strand
TGTATGGTAGCGCCTTCTTTCTAAAATGTACTTACCTAATAAGTCTGAAATTATTACTAAGCCAGAAAACGGAATACGCCGAATACCTTTCCGAGAATAGAACATTCTTTCACAATAATTGGATCCATGGAATCATTTTCCGGCTGCAGACGATAATAACCATCCTCCTTATAAAAGGTCTTAACTGTTGCAGAATCATCTACAAGAGCAACCACAATATCACCATTAGATGCAGTAGACTGACGCTTTACGAGAACATTATCCCCGTCGAAAATACCAGCATTAATCATACTTTCTCCCTTAACTCGAAGCATAAAGCTTTCTGCATTTGGCATAAACTCTGCCGGAATAGGAAAATAGCTGGTAATATTTTCTACTGCAAGAATCGGCTGTCCTGCCGCAACACTTCCAACCATAGGAACATTAACAACCTCACGTCTGGTTAAATTAAAGCTGTCATCAATGATCTCAATTGCTCTTGGCTTCGTAGGGTCACGTCTGATATATCCATTCTTCTCAAGAGTTTCCAGATGAGAATGAACCGAAGAAGTTGATTTCAGATTAACTGCTTCACAAATTTCACGAACAGCAGGTGGGTATCCTTTATTTAAAATTTCCTGTTTAATATATTCAAGAATTTCCTTTTGTTTTGAACTGATTTTTCCGTATGCCATCTCATTACCTCCTTTTTATATTCTAAGTCTAACATATGTTCGGAGAAAAAGCAAACACATATTCCGAAAATTTGTTCGCTTTTCTTCTTGACAAACGGATGTTCCCTATATATAATGCATATATAAACAAATGTTCGCAACAGATGTTCGAAAGGAGACTGAACAATGAATCGTGATAATAGAGTATATGGATACAACGAATATAAAGAATACTACGGAAGGGGAAATAAAATGGACAACAGACACAGATATATGGATGGAACTCAGTATACATCGAATCGTACGATGGCAATTCGTGCAAACGGAAGAAGAAACAGAGCATATGTGTGCCAGATTCAAAGATACTTTATTATTTCTTTTCTGGCAGTAGTTTTAACTATTCTCGGTGTTATATTAGGAAGTAACCTGCTTGCTTCTTCACAGAGCAAAGCTTCCAATGAGATGAATACATACAAATACTACACCAGTATTGAAGTACAGAAGGGCGATACTCTCTGGACGATTGCAGAGCAATATGCAGATGATGATGCCGATTATGCCTCTTATATCGAAGAAGTAAAAGAGATGAACCAGTTGACCAGTGATACCATCCATGCGGGAGAGTACCTTACTGTTTCCTATTCTTCCAACGAATTCAAGTAAAGCTTTTCATATGAAATGGAGTTAATGGTATGACAGAAAAAAGACCAGTTTTAGATAAAACGCTTGACAGTAAAACATTTCAGAAATTTTATTATACGAAAAAGGAATTGCTGGATTTTTGCAGGGAAAATCATATTTCGACATCCGGTGGAAAATTAGAACTTGCCGAAAGAATCATTTCTTTTTTAGATACTGGATATGTTCCTAAGCTTGCTTCGACTGCAAATAGGAAAACTCATAATTCCCAGCCTCAGGTGATTACAACATCAACTTTAATAGAAGATAATTTTGTTTGTTCACAAAAGCATCGTGCTTTTTTCGAAGAGCATATCGGAAAACAATTTTCCTTTTTTGTTTCTTTTCAAAAGTGGCTGAAATCAAATTCCGGAAAAACATATGGTGATGCGATTGTTGTCTATTATCAGCTCCTGGATAAAAAAAGAAAGGGGAGTTCTGCAATTGATAAGCAGTTTGAGTATAATACCTATATTCGTGATTTCTTTGCAGATAATAAAGGCTTAAGTTTACAGAATGCAATTACATGCTGGAATAAAAAGAAAAGTCTGCCGGGGCACAACCGGTATGAAAAGACAGACCTTTCTGCATTAGAGGAACCTTTTAGATAAATAAGACACACAAGAAAAGTTTTTTTTAATGCTATTTTAAATATTATTTTTAATTTTATATTGACTTTTCATAGTAACCATATTAATATAGTAGGAAATAAGAAAGATATTATTTTCAACTGCATATATCAAATTACATTATTTTAGACAATTGGAGGTTTACTATGAAAGAAATATTATGCTTTGGCGATTCAAATACTTACGGTTTAATTCCCGGCACAAAAGAGAGATATGGACGTGATACCAGATGGACAGGTCTTTTAGAACAACATTTATATGAAAAAGGTTATCGTATTATAGAAGAAGGTTTATGCGGTAGAACCACCGTCTTTGAAGATGAGCTAAGAGAGGGACGGAAGGGGGCTGCCTTACTTCCGACACTGTTAGAAAGCCACGCTCCAATTGACCGGGTTGTTCTTATGTTAGGAACGAATGACTGCAAAAGCTTATATAATGCATCAGCAGAAGTAATCGGACTTGGAATAGAACAATTATTAAAACAGATTCGGAAAATTGATTCAGATACCCGTATTTTGTTAATTTCTCCAATCCAATTGGGAGAAGGAGTTTGGGAGCCGGAGTTTGATCCTGAATTTAATCAGAAATCTGTTGAAGTATCTAAAAAATTGAAATCCGTTTATCAAAGAATTGCCCTAAAATACAACTGCGATTTTCTCGCTGCATCTGATATTGCAGCACCAAGCAGTGCTGATAGAGAACATTTAAATGAAGAGGGACATCAGAAGCTGGCAGAAGCAGTCCTTAAAGTGATTGCAGCATAATATGTTAAGATATTTAAAATAAAAATTTATTAAAAGATTTATCAGAAAAATTTATCAGAAACGAAAGAATAGTTGTCGAATTCTCGGAATGTGATATAATAGTTATGTATTATTTTACACATAGTACAAGATTAAAATATCAAGGAGTTAGAAAATGTTACGTTTTATATATGTTATTATAATGAATCTTTTTCGAGCCCCATATATTATACCGAAAATGAGAAAGTGGGCAGATCATCCGGAAAAATATTCGGAAGAGGAACGATATAAACTGGTTCGTCATGTCGTTTATTTAATGAAGCGTTCCGGTAAAATCAAGACTGTAGCCTATGGCGAAGAAAATCTTCCAAAAGAAGGTGGATATGTTATGTATCCGAATCACCAGGGTAAATATGATGCTCTTGGTATTATAAGCACTCATAAGGAACCTTGTTCTCTGGTTATGGATGAAGCAAAATCCCATACCATTCTGGTAAGTGAATTTGTTGACTTACTTCAGGGTAAGCGTTTAATAAAAGATAATGTCCGTCAGGCTTTGAAAATTATTACCGAAGTTTCAGAAGATGTAAAGAACGGAAAGAAATACATTCTTTTTCCGGAAGGTGGTTACGAATTCAATAACCGTAATCGTGTCTGTGATTTTAAAGCGGGTAGTTTTAAATCTGCAATAAAAGCACATGTACCAATTGTACCAATTGCGCTGATTGATTCCTACAAAGTCTTTAACAGTTTTTATCTGTGGCCGATTACTACACAGGTTCATTATTTGGAGCCGATTTATTACGAAGAGTATAAAGATATGAAATCCAAAGAAATTGCCGAATTAGTAAAACAGCGGATTCAGGATAAGATATCAAGTATTTTATAAGATTCCTTTTATTATCTTATATTAAAACAGTTTCCCTTCTGGTGATTATAAATATATTTCTACTTTTATAATACCGGAAGGGAAACTGTTTTTCTTATAAAATATTAATTATAATATAATGAAAATGCTTATTTTTATTCATCCCGCAAGTGAATATATTTTGGAGCAGTTCTTCGACGTTCATCCTCTAAGGCCGCATAATGCTTTTTCGTGGTATTTACATCTTTATGGCCTAAGACATCAGCCACCAGGTAAATATCGCCTGTTTCGCGATATAGTGACGTTCCATAGGTACTTCTCAGTTTATGCGGTGTAATATTCTTCATCGTAGTAATTAATTTCGAGTATTTTTTTACCAGATTTTCTACTGCCCGGACACCGATTCGTTTCTTCTGCAGGGAAAGGAAGAGGGCATTGGCGCTTCCTTCCACAGCTTCAATGGTATTTCTTTCTTCCAGATAATTTAAAAGGGCTGTGCGAACCTCATCACCAAAGTATACAACAACTTCAGCTCCACCTTTTCGATGCACTTTGATTCCATTGTTGCGAAAGTCAACATCTGTAATATCAAGGCCCACACATTCAGAAACACGGATTCCTGTTCCTAAAAGCAATGTCATAATTGCAAGGTCACGACATTTGGTCTGTTCATGAAACTTTTGCTGGCGTTCGGTTAATTTTTCCCCAGATTCAACTTCATCTAACAGCATAGCAACTTCATCTACATCAAGTCTCGTTATGGTTTTTTCGTGTTTTTTTGGCATCCGGACAAGCTGTGCAGGATTTTTTGTTATCATTTCTTTACAGAAATAGTAATTATAAAAGCTTCGTAAGCTTGCCAGTTTACGTGAAATGCCTCTTTCATCATTGGTATGCGCAACACCATCTTTTTCATAAACCCTTAAATAATCAAGATATTCCTCAATATCCATAGGTGAAATCTGGTCTAACAAATCGATAGTGAATTCATTTACCGGCTTTTTCGCACAAATGGGATTATTCTGATGTATAAAATCAAAAAATATACCTAAATCATATGCATAAGCCAGTAGTGTCCGTGATGAAACAGACGCCTTCATTCCAATAAAAAATTCACGACAGAAGGGTGGCAGCTCCTTCTGAAGTTCACGTAACTTTAATTCATTTTTTGTATTTACTGATTCATAATATGCCTTTTCATTCATTGGATAATTGCCTCCAGTCTGGAATGTTTCCATTTAAAATTGCTGTAAATAAACGGTTCTTTACACCAGGATGATCTTTATTAAGCTGCTGTAATAAATCCTTGGCATATTGGCGCTGCGTTTTTCCGTCAAATGCACATGGATTTTTAACAACAGGAAGATTGTAATGATTTTTAAAACCAATTACATCGACTTCCGGAACATACATCAACGGCCGGATAACATCAACATTGCTACGGTCGAGATGTGTAACCGGTGGAAATGCATAAAATCTTCCTTCAAACATAAGCGAAAGCAGCATCGTTTCTATGATATCATCCTTATGATGCGCATAAGCAACTTTGTTGCAGCCGAGTTCAACCACAGCCTGATTAAGTGCACCCTTGCGAAGTTTGGCACAAAGGGAGCATGGACTGTTCTTTATATTCTGTTCCTTAATAATTGCACCGATTTCTGTGGAAATAATGTGATATGGTACATCCAGTTCCCGGCATAATTCCTTAATTGCTGTCAGGTCAAAATCCGGATAACCTAAATCGACGGTTACAGCAGTAAGAGAGTAGTGTTTTGAATAAAATTTACGTAAACCAGCCAGTGCATACAAAAGAGTAAGACTGTCTTTTCCACCGGAAATACCAACCGCAATGGAATCATTTTCTTTAATCATCTGAAAATCATCAATCGCTTTTCTGGCATAACTATATAATTTTTGAAGTTTCATTAATAACCTCCAAATTTTTGTAATAATTGTGTTTTACGAATACATTATACATGAAAATCACTGGAAAATCCATGTCTATACATATATAATAGGATAAGAATATGAAAAAGAAAGGAATTTAGTAGCATGAAATTTGTTATACAGCGTGTTACACATGCCGAAGTTGAAGTTGAACAGGAAATCATTGGTTCCATCCAGAATGGATACCTGGTTTTAATCGGAATTGCTGAGGATGATAATGAAGAAATTGCAGATAAATTAGTTAAAAAACTATTGGGATTAAGGATTTTTGCAGATGAGAACGGTAAGACAAATTTAAGTCTTAAGGATGTAAATGGATCCCTTTTATTAATTTCACAATTTACATTATATGCAGATTGCCGTAAGGGAAATCGCCCGTCCTTTGTAAATGCAGGTAATCCAGAAAAAGCCAATGAATTATATGAATATATCATTGAAAAATGTCATGACGAAGTTCCGGACGTACAAACCGGTTCCTTTGGAGCAGATATGAAGATAACTTTACTGAATGACGGTCCATTTACAATTATATTAGATTCAAAAGACTTGATGTAAAGTCTGCTTTGTGTGTTAGTGTGGTATATATAGGGTGTAAGCTATCTATTCGCAAAACAGCAACGTAGTTTTGCGAAAATGTAGGCAACGCCGGAATGGTAGTTTGTGCCATGCGATATTTAGATTCCTATCTCTGAGCATGGCTGGTTACAAACTATTTGCAAAATGGGTGTTTTGCTGAATAAGATACGTAAGTATGTATGAAATAATAGGTACTTCACTAGAAAAAAATCTAGTGGGATGCCTATTTTTTTATGCTCATTTTTATAGGCGTTTCCGGGTTGGTGAGTGTTGCCCCTACTTGACTATGGCAACACAACTCAATCATTTGGAGAAAACATGGCTTATAATATTAAGATTGTACAGTATGAAAATGGTCAAATAGAAGTTTTGCATTATGCGCAGGGGGTTCGTACGCGTATTGATGGAGAGACCGCTTATATTGAGGATGTTCTTAGTGCAAATGATACGCTTTATAAGGATAATGCGGAATATGTTTATAATCCGTTTACTGAAAAAATGCAACGCTTTGTTCCAGAAAGTGAAGTGTTTTATGAAATGTGTAAAAAGAATCATTCGTTAATGTCATCCTATAATCGTACCCGTTCGGCGTTATATACCTACGCTCGCCAATGTTATTGGGAATACTTCGTGACATTTACATTCTCCAAATCCAAAGTTAATCGTTATGATTTTACTGCTTGTATGAGTAAAGTGCGAGTGTGGTTTAACAATACCAGACAAAGAAAAGCTATCAATTTAAAATACCTTATTGTGCCGGAACAACATAAGGATGGGGCGTGGCATGTTCATGGATTAATTGCCAATGTTGGAAATATAGAATTTTCTGATTCTGGTAAACGATATAAAGGTCAAATCATTTATAACTTAACTGGTTGGAAAAATGGATTTTCTACAGCAACCAAAGTTGTTGATACCTATAAGGCTTCGGCATATATAGTCAAATATATAACAAAGGAATTATGTTCGATTACAAAAGGAAAACAACGCTATTATGTTTCGCAGAACATTCCAAAGCCTGTTGTAAGTACCGCATTAATAGATACACCGGAAGTTGATAATTTTATTCAGATGGTTACAGATTCTCTCGGCGCAGATTTTGAACGTGAGAAAACTGCTCATGGCTATCTGGATGTAAGTTATAAATATTTTAGGAAGCATGAAGAAAAGGAGACGAAGAGAGATGGCAAACAGTGAAGAAAATGAAAAGATGGCAGATATTAAAATAGTTGTATCTGCAAAGACACAATCGCAGGCGGTTTATATTGAAGCGATGGTTATTCCAGAAATTGTAAGCGTAGTAGAAAAGTACAAAAAAGATATTGTCGAATTAGGAGAGGAGCAGTAAAGATGGTTAAATTAGTCGGATATGTAGAAATGAAAAAGAAAGTAGGCAAGGTTCTTTTTGTCGAACAGGATGGAAGCGAAGAATGCGTCGGTAAATCAACGGATAAGATATTTTTATTTGATGATTTATCACAAAAGATTAAACCAGAATCAGTTGGTCATGAGTTGGTTGTTAGTTATAACTGTGGTTATAATGGCAAGGCATATGTTGCTGATATCACAGTCAAGTAGGAGATGCTATGGAAAATGTTTTGAGTACAGAAGTATCAGAAACAATTACAGAAGTTGCATCCAGTGATTTGAATACCCATGCAGGAAATATGGAAGTATTGCTCATATGTGTATTATTTGGAATCGGTGTATTGTGTGGACTGGTTATTGCAAGGATATTGTTTGATAAAGTGAGGTATTAAAATGCAAACATATGATATATATGGGGCAATTATAATCTTCGGAATGGGTATTGTAGGCGGCTTTCTATTCGGTTGTTCATGTGAAGTTATATCATTTACAATCGGTGGAATTATAAAGATTTTCAAAAAAGCATGAAAGGAGGAGGTTCATAATGGAAGGAATTCAGACTGCATTAACAGAAGCGTTCACGACTGTTGCTACCAATTGTAATACAGCAATTGCCAATGTGTTACCTATTGCATTGGGTGTTGTTGGCGCCGTAATGGTTGTTACATTTGGTATTAAAGTTTTCAAAAAGCTGACAGGTAAAGCGTAAGATACGTTTTGAGATCGGCGGGCTGGCATGGAATGATTTTCCATGCCAGTTTTTAAATTAAAGGAGATAACACAATGAAAACAATTGCTAAAAGAATATGTATGATATTTATGGCGTTATATTTATCTGTATCAACTGTTGTATGTGACTATCAGCAGGCGCAGGCGGCAGAATGGGCGTATACATTATGGTCATTAAGTGAAGTTATTGGCACACTGCTTGGAATGTTAGGTATAACGTGGACTGCTGCCGAAGTTTATGAAAACCATGACGAAATGGAAAAAGATGCACGTTCAATACTTGATTCTATGAAATCGGCTGTTGATTCTGAAATGGATGGTATAGATGAAACATTTAACATATGGTTAGATAATGTAGTACAAGATGCTCAGGAGACTGGACGTATTGTTATGGATGCCGGCTCGGATGGGTGGCATAAGTTGAAAGAATGGGCGGCGGATATGTTTGCCGGAACTGATGGGTCAAAGGTCGGAAGTAAACCGCACGAAGCTTATCCAACATTAACGCCGGGGTCAATTGCAGATACGCTTTCTATTGAATTACCGTATTTAACCACTGCGCAGATGGAACAGATAAAAGCTAAGTATGATGATACGGATTTTAACGCGTTGACTATTTATAAATACCAATCAAGTCGAACTAAATTATATCCATATGCTGGGTCTGATATTCCATGCACTGTATATTATTATTATGTTACTGCCTATAATGTGCCGGATAAAGCAACTGTAAAAGGGCGGTATGCAGATTATAATGATTATTCCGGTGGCTTGGTTTATGATATATATAATGCGGATGGAACGCTATATGATACAATTAATGCAATGTCCGGGACTGGTATGGTCTATCAAGTTGCTATAGGTACTGACAACAAGCCTATCTATCGTTATGCTCCTAGTTATGGTGTAAGTAAAGCTATTGAAGCAACGCAAGGTACATATTTATTTAATGGTTCTATTACTAATAAATATGGTATTAAGCAGATGATTGACTGTGCAAATTGTAGGGGGCGTGTATTGTATTCAACAATACCAATAGATGGTGTTCGTGGAGATTTGGCGCCGGATGTTATATTTCCTAAAATACTGGGCGGATTGTCTGTGCCTGATTCTATCTTAGATTTGATAAATAACGGAACTTATCCAGATGCATATGATGTTGTTACGCCTGGGCAAACTGCTGGAGAAGATGAGGAAGGTAACCGAGTTATAAACGGTGATATTGATGTACCAGTGTCGGATATTCCGGTCGGTGGAGTGGCAGAAGGTGACGCAGTTATCGATATACCTATACCCGGAGTTACTCCAGTTGATAAAGTTGGGGATGTTGTAATTGATACAGATATTCCAATTGATGATGTGATAGACGATACAACTAATCCAGACCCGCCAACGGATGATAAAGATAACCAATTGAAGTATGAGGGCTGGACAACCATTTTCCCATTTTGTATACCGTTTGATTTGGTGCGGTGCTTCGAAGTATTAAAGGCAAAGCCTGTTGCTCCAGACTGGGAATATACTCTAAGGGTTGATTCGTTGAACTTCGAATATACATTTCATCTAAATTTTGACAAGGTACGACCACTGGTAACAATTTTTAGAACAGGAGTCCTGCTAACATTTATTGTTGGTTTGATTCTGGTAACACGAAACATTATAAAAGGATAGGGGGATTTTTATGGATTTTTCAGCAGTATCGGGTATATTTGATAAGATATTAAAGTATTTACCAACAAGTCCATTTATAACATTTATAAATAAAATGCAGGACTTGCCATATTTAGGTTATCTGAATTACTTCTTGCCTATAAGCCAGATTATTGCAATTGGTGAAGCGTGGCTTGTGGCGGTTGGTCTGTTTTATGCATATCAAATTGTATTAAGATGGATTAGAGCAATAGAATAGGGGGAATGCAGCATTGATAACATTATATTCTGGTACTCCGGGGTCTGGTAAATCATTGCATTTGGCAGAAAAGTTGTATTATAGGATTCGTTCCGGGCGTCCAACAATCTGCAATTTTGATGTTCATGTGAATTATAAGAAGATAAAAGCGAAACGATTCTATGATTCATTCTGTTATATCGATAATCTGGAACTGACGCCGCAAAGACTTATAGATTACTCGCAAAAGTTATTTAAGAATAAGAGACCAAAAGAGGGTAGTATATTATTAGTAATTGATGAGTGTCAGATTCTATTCAATTCAAGAGATTGGGGACGTTCTGGACGTAATGAGTGGTTATCATTTTTTACACAGCATCGGAAATACGGATATGATATTGTGCTGGTTAGCCAGTTTGACAGGATGATAGATAGACAGATACGTTCGTTAATAGAATATGAACTTGTTCATAGAAAAGTATCTAATTATGGTTGGATGGGAAAGATATTATCCATATGCAGCATAGGCAATTTATTTGTATCGGTTAAGATCTGGTACCCAATGAAAGAAAAGGTAGGTAGTCAATTTTTTAAGGCTCATAAAAAATACTATAGCTTATATGATACCTACAACATATTTACAACGCCTGGTTGAATGGGTGGGGCATGGGGTCCCCACCATGATGCCAGGCGTTGTAATATGTTAAAAAATCATATAACCATTTTTGCGTAACCACATTACGAATAATATGATTACAAAAGTCGCAACAATTCCGCAAATATCGGTAAAAACGGATTTGTTCCCTCTACCAGATACACGATATGTTTTAGGTTTAATTTTGATTTCTTTGAATCTGTTTTTTCTGCTCATGATGTACCCCCTATATCATTAGAATGAATAATTGTATTGTAACATATCTAGTAGTGGAGCGTCCAGTAATCCCGAAACAACAAGGTGAGAAGTGGCGAAAGCTCAGCTTTGGGAAGCTGTGCTTGTTCACCCATGCATATAAAAGCCTAATTTTGTCAACGGCTACGTTTTTTTTAGACACTGGTTTTGTGGTCTAAAAAAAATCAACCGAATGGTTGACCGTTTACTAAATTCGGTTTTTATGTAAGAAGTAGCTCGCCCATCAGGAGCTAGCAACAATTTTCTGTTCATGGTCGCCGTGAGCGAATCGAACGAAGTGAAGACGCGGCTCCCTGCGAACGTGAACACTGTGGTAGTCGATTTACTGGTAGCGAGTAACCAATAATTCTATAATGAGTTCCAACCGTGTGCATCTGCACACGGTTTTACTATGGGAAAATCCTTGGATTTTCCCTACCTTTGCGCATATAAAAAAGTGTGTCAGCTCCTTGCTTTTGTGAAACAAAAGTTTTATTCGTAGATGGTTTTTATCTGCGAATAAAAGAGTTTACACGCTGTTTTATGTGTGCTAGATAAAAAAAAAGTTGACTACCGTGCGTTAGTATGGTATATATAGGGTGTGAGTTATCTATTCGCAAAACACAGCTTTTACGAATAAATGTTGCCATTTTAAGCCGTTTAGCAACGACGCACGCATAAATGCCTTTGACTTACACAGGCATTCCCTTATGGCTGTTTCAGAACTTTTTATACCCCCTTTGGCAGTTCTGCTTTATAGCAAATGGCGGGAAAGTGTTGCCATAGTCAAGTAAGGGCGACACTTTTTTTCTCCACGTTGTCCGCTTGTCTGTGGGCGCGCAAGCTGTACGCCCAACAGACGGCGCTTAAGTATTCCCCAGTACCAGTTTTGCCCCGAGTGGCGAACCACTACATACGTCCTGACCATGATTTGGTCATTGATTTTCAGATAAATACTTGATGCGCATGAACCCGAATTACGGTGGTTTTAAGGCTGACGCAGGGTAACCGATAAAGCAGGTCACCCTAGGCAGTCAGCCTACCACCTATTCCCCTACGCACAAGCATTTTTCTTTCAATCAATGACACCCTATTGCATTTTATGATTCTGTATGCTACAATTCTGGCACAATTTCATATCGGGGCGCAAGCCCTTTAACAGTCACAACCTGCTCCGGCTTGTGGCTGTTTTTAATTTACACAGACAAATCCCTAGGAATGCCTTTTACGCACATACGCATTTATTTAAAGTGCTGTCCGCACCGTAAAAGCTGGCATTTAGCGCAATCTTTCTAAGCACTTCGGGTGGAGTGAATCCACCCTACGCAGAAAGACTATATATCCGTTCGTCCGGATTCCACCGAGAAATATATCACAGATGCCCCTCGACTGGTCTTCGGGTACGGGTAGATATATTTTTATCTGCCGAGGTAACAATCTTCCCTCACGGATATATGACGGTCTTCTAAGCATGTCCAACATGCCTTATGTCGACTTGCGCTAAATAGGGTTACTTTTACGAATAAATACTGCCATTTTAAGCCGGTTAGCAACGACGCACGCATAAATGCCTTTGACTTATGCAGGCATTCACTTATGGCTGTTTTAGAGCTTTTTATCCCCAATTTGGCTGTTCGACTTTATAGCCAATTATAGCTAATGACGGGAAAACTATGAATGAAAAATAAAAAGTGCATGAACCCTAAAGTTTCTTTTGGAATACTTTAAAAGTTCATGCGCTTTTTGGTTCTTATTTCATAAGATATAATGCACGATACTGTAAAATCATTTCTACACATTTATCAATGCCAAGAGCGCTGCTGTCTAAGGTCAGATGATAGCTTCTTGAGTCGCCCCATTTCTTGCTGGTATAGTAATTGTAGTAGCTGGCACGCTGTTTATCCTTTTTCTGGATAGCATCTTTTGCTTTGGATTCATTTAGCTGCAATTCTGCAGCTACACGTTTTGTCCGAAATTCCTTGTTGGCATGGATAAATACATTGATGCAGTTTGGATTTTCTGCCAGTGCATAGTCGGCGCAGCGACCAACAATGACACAGGATTCTTTTTCAGCAATTTTCTTAATGGTTTCAAACTGTGCTAAAAATACTTTGTGATTTAACGGCATATCCAAAAACGGTGCGGATGAATAGCCATTTATGGAATATGTATCCATAACTAAAGAATATAAGAAACTGTTCGTTGGCTTTTCGTCCTGATTTTCAAAAATTTCACGGCAGAAACCACTTTCTTTTGCAGCTTCCTGTAAAAGCTCTTTATCATAAAACTTTATGCCGAGACGATCTGCAACTTTCTTACCAATTTCTCTTCCGCCACTTCCAAATTCACGTCCGATGGTTATAACAACATTATTTCTCATAGCAATCACCTCTTTATGCAAAATATATAACTTGATAGATGAATTATAACATATTTAGTGCACTATTCCTAGTATTTTCTGAAAATAAATAAACTTTCCAAATAAATAAAATTTTTTAAAATTGAAAACAGCCAAACACTAAATATTACCAAAAATAATACCGGAGAAAGCAAAAAAATTGAAGAAGAATCCCGAACTAATTCTTCCTCAATTTGTTTAAAAGTTCTTCAAAATATTCCGGAATCGGTGCTTTAAACTCAACATATTCTCCGGTTGTCGGATGCACAAATCCAATGATATAAGCATGAAGGGTCTGTCCTTGCAGATGATATGGATTCTTCAGACTGCCATATACGGTATCGCCCAGTAAGGGATGACCAATACTTGCCATGTGAACACGAATCTGATGGGTACGTCCCGTTTCCAGCTTGAATTCCATATAAGTTGCATCTTTTAGACGTTCTATAACACGGTAATGGGTAATTGCCGGTTTCCCATTTCGTTCATTCATTGCCATCTTCTTACGGTCTTTTGGATGACGTCCGATTGCACCTTCAATGGTGCCGGAATCTTCTTTTACAATCCCCTTTACAATGCCGCGATAAAGCCGGTTAACGGAATGCACTTTAATCTGTTCTGCAATCAGACGATGGCTCTGGTCATTTTTGCAGATAATCAGTGAACCGGTGGTATCCTTATCAATTCGATGAACGATGCCTGGCCGGATTTCACCATTGATTCCGGAAAGATTTTCCCTGCAATGGTACATGATTGCATTTACAAGCGTTCCGCTGTAATGTCCGGGACATGGATGTACAACCATATCTTTGGGTTTATTAACGATAATTACATCATCATCTTCATACAAGATGTCTAATGGAATAGCTTCTGGTAAAATGGTTGTCTTTACCGCATCTGGTATGGTCACAGAAACCATATCTTCTATATGTATCCGATAATTTGCTTTTGATTGTGGCACATCATTGACCAATACCAGCCCGTCTTTTATCAGCTTCTGAAAGAAACTTCTGGACTGTTCCGGGTAGATAGCAGCCAGAAACTTATCCAGACGTTCCTCTTCATATTCATCCGTAACTTCAAAAGTTTCATTATGCATAAAAGAAATTTCCCCCTACTCTTCCGCTTTTTTGCTCTTCATAAATGGGAAAATCTGACCTAATTCCGCTTCCTTATAATAAAACAGCATCAGCAGAATAAAGAGAATACATGCTACCACTACATAAATATCTGCAACATTAAAAATTGGGAAATTAATTAGCTTAAAATAAAAGAAATCAATAACATACTGGTGTACAACACGGTCAATCATATTTCCAATAGCACCGGCAACAATCAGTACAGCAACAATGCGGATTGGTGTAAATCTTTTCGTCAGCGGAATATTATGATAAAGAATTACCACTATTACAAGGAAAATCAATGTCCCAATTACAAAAAGAGTTTTCTTTCCCTGCATAATACCAAAAGCTGCCCCCTGATTTTCAAGATACTGCAATTCAAAAACATTCTTAATAATTGGAATTGCAGCCTGTCCTTTGAGATGAAGCACGGCTAAATATTTTGCTATCTGGTCGAGAAAAAGTAATACTGCTGTACTCAATATAGTAATTATATACATGATTTTTTTATTCATAAATCTATCGCCTTTCGTCTTTTTTATGAAACATGCTGCCGGAAGTGGATTTCATCATTAATCAAACATACTGCCGGAAGTGGATTTTCATCATTAATCAAACATACTGCCGGAAACGGATTTTCATCTTACTTTTCTTTGTGGTGCCAATTTCCCCATCAAAAATAAATTTTCCGGTGCCGCGGATGGAAATCACATCATTTTGTTTACATAAGTATGTGTTATGTAAACACTCCGCACCATTGATAAAAATTTTTCCGGATTGAATCAGCACAACCGACTGGCTTCTTGATTTTCCGCTCATGGCAGCTATCACACTATCTAAGCGATTCGATGCCACAATTTTTTCGAATTCTTTTAATTCTGGCTCCACTGCCATGGCTGACGGCTCTTCTAAAACACAACGCACTATCGTATGACGCACCTGTTGAAGTTCCTCTGCTATATAATCGGCTATTTCCTTTTTTGCAAAAAGATAAGCCTTATTATCCTTTATCAGAATGTCTCCAAGCTTCTCTCTTGCAATCCCAAGATTCATCAATGCTCCCAACACATCCCGGTGGGAAATCTCGTCTGCAAATTTCGGATAAGCCGGTGCAATTTCGAGACATTTAATCGGATAACTCCATTCATAATAAAGAGCATCAGGAAAAAAAGCTGCTATCTGACGCTCTGCATAAAAACAGCCGCCCGATAATTCATAGGTGATTCCCAATGATCCGGCGCAGCTATTTAAGATATTCTGTTCATTCAGGGTAAGAAAATCGCTGAAACAGACAATCCCCTTACGTTGTGCCTGCTGGAACAAGTCCAGGAAGCGTTTTTTTATTAATTGTTCATCCTGCATCATGGCTATATCACATCATATATTTTGATTTACGCGAGCAACGAGCCAAAGTCCGTGCTTGCACGAGACCTTGGCGACTGCCGCGATAACTTGAGAAACTCGCGGAGCGTGTTTCTCATAGTTGTAATACTATTAACGAAAATCTGTCTGAATGGACGAACCGGAGAAGCTGTCTAAAATTTCCTGGAAGTCACCTGAAATATCAACTGATTCCGGTGTAATAATAAAGATGTAATTGGATATCTTCTGTAAATTTCCATTGATTGCATAACAGGAACCAGAGGTAAAGTCAATAATTCTCTGGGCAATCTCAACATCCAGACCCTCTACATTCAATACAACAGTACGGTTCATAAGAAGCGTCTCAGTAATCTCTCTTGCATCCTCAAAAGAGGTTGGCTTAATCACACAGACTGCCATATTACCATTCTGCTTCCGGCTGCTGCGCATTGGAGTAATCTTGCTGACTGCTTTTGGTTTCTCCTTTACAACAGGCTCATCGAAATCGTCATCCTCTTCCTCATGCTTATGGAAAAGCTTTTTCTTTGGCTTTTCTTCTTCCTCATCATCATAATAATCGTCATCATAGAAATCATCGTCGTCATCATCTGAGTTCAAACGCATAACATCCATAAATTTATCAAAAAGACCCATTGTTCATTCTCCTAACTACTTATTTATTATAATTTCTTTCACCAAAAATTCCGGTACCGACACGAACCATTGTAGCACCTTCCTCAATGGCAACCATATAATCTCCTGTCATACCCATGGACAGGACATTCATAGATACATTATCAATGTTTTTTGCGGCTATGTCAACAGATAATTGGCGGATATTTCGAAAATATTGACGGTTATCTTCTGGATTTTCTACAAACGGAGCAATGGTCATAAGTCCTTTTATCCGTACATTTTCAAGCTGTGCAATCTGTTCTACCAGTGCAATGGCATCCTCTGCATGAATACCAAATTTGCTGCTTTCTTCAGCAATATTGACTTCCACAAGAATCGGAACTGTGATATTTTTCTTCTTTGCCTGAATATTAATTTCTTCAGCGAGACGGTAAGAATCTACAGAATGAATCAGGCAGACCTTATCAACGATATATTTCACTTTATTTCTCTGTAAATGACCAATCATATGCCATTTGATATCCTGTGGAAGCTCATCATATTTTTCTACCAGCTCCTGCACTTTATTTTCCCCAAAGTCACGGATGTTTTCATCGTAAATTTCCTGCAGCATTGGTACCGGCTTGGTCTTGCTGACAGCAATCAAAGTTACATCTTCCGGATTTCTTCCGGACTTTTCACATGCCTTTAAAATATTTTCCTGCACTTCTTTTAAGTTTTCTTTCAGCATTTTATACACCTCTTAATCTCATGATATCATTTTATGATAATGTTACATTTTTAACAATATTAATTAATCAGATCATCTTCGGAAACAGCATCGCCCTCTAATGCAATGTGATCATAAATAGAGATTCCAAAATCTGTTCCAGCCTTTACAATGGTATATTCTTCATTCTGATACAAAATATCAATCTGCTTGAATACCGCATATCCCTTGTTGACATTGTATACACCCTGAAGCGTGGACTGCGCCTGCACCTCAAAAACATCGTTGGAATCCGGCTTTTGAATGATGCTGCCTGCAGTAATTTCTTCTTCGTCAATATAATAATCCGTTTCGGATTCTTGAAAAATTGCTGTTGCAACGAAATTAACAGCATTGGTCTTACTGTCCCTTACATATAAGCCTAAGGAGTTAGAATCGCCTCCACGGGTAAAATATTCCTTCGGAACAGTATAGAATGCCTTTTCCGTAATGGAAGAATTTGGAATCTTAAGTCCACTCCGCTCTGTCAGCAGTAATTCCACATCGATAAAACGGTCTCCTGCAAAGCGAACCATGTTATTATGCAGAGATAATATCACATAATAATCATTCCCCTGGGTTTTTAATTCATAATTCACCCAGCAGTTCGTATTGTCTTTTTTAAATTTGATTTCAATAACATTGCTGTCTGTTAACCGGTCATAGGTTGCTTTCTGGACCGGAAGAATGATATTCCAGTTTTCACTGGTAATCTGCTTATAAATCGGGTCACCTGCAGCAATCGTACTGTTATTTTTAATGGTTGTCTTCTTATAATCCAGCGGCTGAATATCATCTGCCGTAAAATTATCTGTCGTGATATTTTCATAGCCATCGGTATAATAAGCAATCAGCCCCGGAGTCTGGGCATAACTGATATGGAAGGTATCACTTGCCGTTGCCCCGGATGCTGTCAAATCGGATAATGCACTCATATTTACCGATTCCATGACCTGGGAGCTTACATTTTCTTTAAAATCATATACACGATAAAAAGACAATGAATCATAGGACTGGGTAAACTGTGATACATTGGACTTCAGATTTTTAAAATAATCACTGTCAAGCCCCGTGGTATCTGAAGCAGCTGCAGCCGCCAACTGATCACTGACGGAGCCTGTCTCATCCACAGAACAGATAATATTGTTCCAGCCGGCCTGGGCATTGTCTGCAATGTAATAATTAAAGGTACCGCTATAGTCGGAAGTATAAACACTTTCCGACCTTACAATCAATCCGGTATAAGTATTATTCTCTGCGATTGTGCCCTGGGTCACTTCATATATTCCAATGTGTTTTTCTGTGAAATAGGAAAATACATAGAAAAGAATATATACAAGAATAATAACAAAAATGACAATCTCTATATTTAAATGAAATGGTTTTCGATACTTTACAATCTTTTTTGTTTCAGCCACAATCGTTCCGCCTTTATAAAGAATAAATAGAAATTGATGTATAATGTCATCCACTTTGCACCATACTACATAGCAAAGGAGGACTTTGGCTATGAGTTCAAAAGGATTAGATTATACATTACTAACACTTGTAATCATTGGAGCCATCAACTGGGGACTCATCGGATTCTTCCGATTTGACCTGGTGGCATTTCTGTTTGGTAATATGAGCTGGCTTTCCCGCATTATCTATGCGCTTGTCGGAATCAGCGGTCTTTATCTGCTTTCTGCCTACGGACGAATCCGCTCTATTGAACAGGCTTAGTAAAAAAGGTGTCTTAAGCATTTTAAGGACTTAAGACACCGCTTTTACTGCCAATTCAGGCATTTTTAAAGTGCTGCAACTACTTTTGCTTTTGCACATTCTGGAAGTTTTGAAGCATCCATAGAAATACTTAAAATAAATTTAACTTTATACTTCTCACTGATGACATCAAGTTTTTCAATAGCATGGGTAAATTCTTCGTCCTTCATACCGGAAATCGTAAGAAAACTATCCAGATACATTTCATGTAAATCATGATCAGATGAAACGATACCACATATAAAACCTAAAAACTCATCACAATTGGATATTGGAAAATCTGCAACATTGACAAGTCTGACTTTATTGTCCAGCTCATACATATGCTTCTGGCTCTTATCCAGATATACAATGCTGCCACCGACTGTTTTTACAGCTTCATTTACCTTATCCAGTAATACTTTTGTCTTTCCTTTACCCTTTTCTCCTGCAATTATTTCAATCATCGCATTTCCTCCCAGACATTATTTTCTTCAATGAAGAACTATATAAATTCATTATATAATATGTTGCTGTTTTATACAATGCCTAGTTACCACATCCGGCAAGTATTTCATTCATCATAAGATACAGATTGGATTTACAGTCTGCTTTTAATACAATGGATATCACCGGTTGTCCACCTGTGTTATCGGTAAGAAGAACCAGACAAAAGCCTGCTTCACCGGTAGTCCCCGTCTTACCGCCCACCAGTGTAAATCCATCCGGTAATTTGGATTCACCGGTTTTATACTGATTGGTACTGCTCCAGTCCTGTGTTTTTGCACTGCCATCTGCACCTGTATAATTGGTGGTATAGGAGCTGGTGGAAATCAGCTGGTAAAAGGTCTCGTCCTGTATTGCCTTCTGGAAAATCAGATATAAATCATAAACGGTTGTATAATGATTCTCATCCGGCAGTCCATTTGGATTCATAAAATGAGAACCGGTTGCACCAAGCTGCTGTGCTTCCTGATTCATCAAATCCACAAAGGCTTCTACGGAACCGGAAATATGTTCTGCAATTGCAATGGCTGCATCATTTCCGCTTCGTAAAATCAGACCATAAAGTAAATCCTGTAAAGTCATCTGGTCTCCCGCCTGCAATCCGCATTTGGAAGAATCTGATGCAAGATTTACTGCATTATCACTGATTGTTACCACATCACTGAGATTTCCATATTTGATAGCGAGATAAGCGGTCAGTATCTTTGTTGTACTGGCCGGATACATCCGCTCATAAATATTCTGAGCATATGTAATTGTATTAGTTGCCATGTTAAATACCCCGGCGGCCTCTGCCACACTGTTGTGTTCTACGGATTCCTGACCAATATTTTCAGCTCCGCCAACGCATAAATTGGCACCAAAATAAGAGCTGACCGTATCTTCTGCTCCGGATAACACATTTACGCTGCTGCTTTCTCCATATACAGGATAAGCATTCTCTACAACGCTTTTGGCTTTCCCACAACCCGTTACAGATAGGAACACACTTACAATAAGCAGACCTGCCAGCGCACGTTTATTTATACATTTCACGCCACTCAAGGTCTCCTCTGTCTAATGATTTAATCAAAAGCTCTGCAGTAGCAAGATTGGTTGCCAGTGGAATATTGTGTATATCGCATAAACGGACTACACTGTTTACATCCGGCTCATGGGACTTCGGAGTCAGGGGATCGCGCAGAAAGATCACAAGGTCGATCTCATTGTGTTCGATCTGTGCTCCGAGCTGCTGTACGCCGCCTAAATGTCCAGCCAGATATTTGTGGACGTTTAAGTTGGTGACCTCCTCGATCAGTCTCCCTGTCGTTCCTGTTGCATAAAGTTCGTTTTTACATAAAATTCCACGATAAGCAATGCAGAAATTCTGCATGAGTTTTTTCTTTGAGTCATGTGCAATCAATCCGATGTTCATAATTTAAGTCCCCCCTGTTAATATTTTTTCGGTTGCAGACCTACATTAAGAACAAGCCCTATACCGATATATAATGACCATAGCGACGTAAGCCCATAGCTGACAAACGGGAGCGTAACACCGGTATTCGGCAGTAATCCCGTCGCTACACAGATATTGACAATACTCTGAAATCCAATCAATGCCGCCATGCCGCAGCAGATCAGTCTGCCCGCCGCAT
>OIYY01000747.1_pt1 | contig 21143 bp, 16 predicted proteins | sample 1588341 | NCBI WGS metagenome assembly OIYY01 (sample SAMN03283287) | human gut metagenome | biome: human-associated habitat; material: feces | host: Homo sapiens | place: Peru | collected 2012 | reverse complement strand
TTTTCTTCATGTAGAAGTTTAACAAGTTTAGATTTAAGTAAATTTGATACATCAAAAGTAACAGATATGCGTGGTATGTTTTCTTCATGTAGAAGTTTAACAAGTTTAGATTTAAGTAAATTTGATACATCAAGTGTAACAGATATGGATTTTATGTTTTGTAATTGTCCAGCATGGAATACAGTTGATCAAACTAAATTCAGTGGAGAACATATGGGCGGAAGTTGTGCAGTTTAGTATTAAATTAATCACTTTACACTTAACACTATAATAGACAATACTAAATTAATTGATTTTTGGAAATATCTTGAAAAAGATATTTTTCTTTGCTATACTTTATCCATAAGGTAAGGTGAGATATATGGGTACTAAAAGTACACGAAAAAAAGTTATAAAAAAGACTAAAACAGATTTAGAATTTGAAAAAGCCAAAAGAAATGTTAAAATGATTGGTATTGTTGCTACTATTTTTCTATTTATCTTAGTAATAATAGGTTTTTTAACTATGGGAAAACCATCTTATGCAACATTACTTGAATCTCTTCCAAGTTCATTTACTAGTAAGCTTGGAAAAAGTCCTAAATGTACTGATAATCAAAATACACCAGCATGTAACACATTAAGAGAAATTGGAACTATCGATATAGATTATAGTTTTAAAGCTAGTTATGATAATAAACTTGCAGATTTGTTCTGTATTGAGCATATGAAATCTATGAGTACTAGTGTTAACTATACAAAAGATAAATCAGTGTTAGATACTTATCCAGGAATTGTTTATATCCTAGATAATAATAACTTTGATACTTCTAAAGGTACATGTAAATCACTTGGAACTTGTACTGATTCACAACTAAATGAATATTTAACTCAAATAGCTATTTGGTGGTATATAGATAAAGTAAATGGTTGTGACGATAGTAAAAACTATTCAAGTAAAGGAGTAGAATCAACTATTGTTGAAGATAATGATGGAAATGGTAAATATGACTCTGATAAAAATTATAAATACTATAACAATTTATCAGTACTTGATAAGCAAGCTATAAAAGCTAGTAAATATGCTAGTAAAATAGACTCATTAGTTAAGGGAGCATTAGCTTATAAAGGAGATATTACTACTCCAAATATAACATTACCAACAAAAGATAATATCACTTATACAGTAAATGGTAATAATATTGTTACTAATGCTATAACACCAACTACTACTTCATCAAGTTTTTCTGGTTATACTGTAACAGTAAATAATAGTAATGTTAAAGTACTTAATACCAGTCTAGTAGAGCAAACAACTTTTGGTAAAGGGGAATCATTTATAATATCAATGCCTGCATCTCTTGCTACTGATGGAAAAATATCAGTTGATGTAAGTGTAGAAGGAAACTTCAGTAAAAAAGATGCATTCTTTTATAAACCAACTAGTACTTCATTACAAACTACTGTACTAGGAGTAATTAATAATTCTAAACAAAAAGCTAATTTAAATTTAGCTTATGAAATAGAGTTAGGAGAAGGAAAGTTTCGTAAAGTAGATGCCGAAACAGGAGATTATGTAAAAAACGCTACTTTATCTATTATGGATTCTAAAGGTACAACAGTTAGTACTTTTGAAACAGGAGATAAAGAAACAACTATTACATTACCAGTTGGTAACTATACGGTAACAGAAACAAAAGTACCAGATGGCTATAGTGCAGAAAAGACAACTTATGAATTTGAAATAAAAAAAGGCGAAACAACAGAAATAGTTTTAAAAAATACTAAACTAATTGATGTTCCAAATACAAAAGCTAACATGACATATGTTTATGGAATAGGAATAGCAATAGTTGTAGTTGGTATTATCTTCATAGTAATAGCTAAAACATCTTCTAATGGTAAAAAGAAGAAAAATTAATAAAAAAGGCCAACTTCTTCTAGTTGGTCTTTTCTTCCTTTTAATAGGTATATCAGTAATGGTTTATACTCCTATTAAAACTATTAAGAATAAAGTATTTAGTGAAATGAAATTAGCTATTTATCAAGATGAAATAAATGAAGATAATGAAACTATAAATGATATAGGAACTAATAATATTAGTAAACCTGCTACTGATAATACTAATCAGACAGAATCTAGTACTGAACAACCTAAAAAAAATATCTCATATACCTATATAGGTCAGTTAAGTATTCCAAAGATTAAATTTAAAAGAGGATTTGTAAAAAAAGAATCAAAATATAATAACATTGAATATAATGTAACTATTGCTAAAGAAGCAGATTATCCAGATGTTAAGAATGGTAACTTCATTCTAATGGCTCATTCAGGAGATGCACCCATATCTTTCTTTGAACCACTTTATAAATTAGAACTAGGAGATATTGCTACTGTTAGTTATAATGCTAAAGCATATTATTATAAACTAGTTAAAACTTATCAAGTAGAGAAAACTGGTAAAATTGCCATTTATCGTGATTATAATAAAAAGACCTTAACCTTAATAACTTGTACACATGATGATTTAACTAAACAAAGTATTTATATCTTTGAACAAACAAATGAATAGGAGGGAATAGAAGATGGATTTAAATATTATAGATAAAATAACCTTGTTTTTTAACCTTAACTTTAATTCATTTTTAGCAATAGAAGAATTACTAATCTTTATACTTATCTTAAGCTTTCTAATAATTAATCTAAAGTATAAAAATAATAAAGTAAAAATATTTATCCCTTTTCTTCTTCTATTTATAGTAAGTCTAGCTATGTTTCTTTATGGAAGTAGTATCTTATATGTTCTAGAAGAAATAGTAAAAGGAATAATTTATGCTATTTATTTTCCAAATATAATCTTTTATATAATAACAGTTATAATAAGTTTTAGTATTATGATATATACCATACTATCTAATAAACTAACTAATAAAGAGAAAATAATTAACTATCTATTATGTAGTATTCACTTATATCTATTTATTCTATTTATTACTAATTGTCTAGACTTAAATGTCTCCTTAGTAAGAACATCTAAGATATATAAACATGATGAATTATATGTGCTAGTACAATCATGTCAGTTAGTATTTGTAGTAAATATTGTTTATCAAAGTGTAAAGAGACTGGTTAGAAAATTGAAAAATAAGAGTAAGAATGATATAATGGACAGGAAGTGAGGTTGTTATGAAAGAGAAATTAACTAAACAAGTAAAAAGAGGAAAAAATTATTTAAAAAGAGTTAAGGAAGAACATTTGATTAAAAAATACTTTACAGATAATACTCTTTTCTTAACCTTTGTTTTAGTATGCGTGATAAATTCTACTATGCTTAGATTCTTTACTATGCGTACATTAGAAAACTATTTAGCTATTAAACCAATCATTGCTGATATTGGAATAGTAGTGTTAGTAGGATCGTTTTCTTATTTATTTAAAGGTAAGAAAAGATATACATATTTACTAATAGCTAGTATTTTCTTTACAGCTATTTGTATGATTAATTCGATATATTATACATTCTATACATCATTTGCTAGTGCATCTATGTTATCTCTTACTCAATTTATTGCCCCAGTATCAGATGCTGTAGTAGAAAATGTTTTACAACTAAAAGATTTACTTTACTTAGTACCATTTGCATTCTTTATCTTTACTTATCATAGATTATTAAAGAAAGGTAAGTTTAAACGTTATACTAAAGAAGAGAGAAAAACAAACTGGTTACATACATTTATAGCAGGTATTGTTATTATGGTAGTATTTACTATTACTTTATCAGGACTTGAAATAGGTAGATTTGTTAAACAATGGAATAGAGAATATATTGTTATGCGATTTGGTATTTACTTATATCAAGGTAATGATGTAGTTAAAAGTCTACAACCAAAGATAAGTGCTATGTTTGGTTATGATAATGCCAAAAAAGAATTTGATGAGTACTTTAAAGATAAAAGTGATACAAGAGACTATACTAATGAATATACAGGAATACTAGAAGGAAAGAATGTAATTGTTATTCATGCTGAGAGTTTCCAAGATGTAGCACTTAATAGAACCTTTAATGGACAAGAAGTAACACCTAATATGAATAAATTAATTAAAGAAGGATTATTCTTTAGTAACTTTTATTCCCAAGTAAGTGTAGGTACTAGTTCTGATACAGAATTAACTTTTAATACTAGTTTAATGCCTACTCAAAATGGTACTGCTTTTGTTAGTTATTTTGATAGAACTTATAATGGTACTCCTAAGTTTATGAAGGAGAAAGGTTATTATACATTCAGTATGCATGCTAATAATGCTGACTTTTGGAATAGACGAGCTATGCATGAATCTTTAGGATATGATAAGTTCTATAGTAAAGAAACTTATAAGACTGAAGGAGAAGAAATGATAGGACTAGGTCTTTCTGATAAATCATTCTTTAAACAGTCAGTAGAAAAATTAAAGAAAATAAAACAAGACCATGATAAGTTTTATGGAATAGCTATATCACTATCAAATCATACACCATTTTCAGATGTTACTAAGTATGGTGAATTTAAAGTCACTATGAATGAAGAAGTTACTAATGAAGATGGAACAACTACTACTATTGAACATCCTTATCTAGAAGGTACTAAACTAGGTAACTACTTTAAATCAGTTCATTATGCCGATGCTGCTTTAGGTGAGTTCTTTCAAGAATTAGATGAGGCAGGGTTACTTGATAATACTGTTGTGATGCTTTATGGTGATCATGATGCAAGACTACCAAAAGCAGATTATGTTAAGATGTTTAACTATGATATGACTACTAATAGTGTTAAATCTAAAGATGATCCAACATATCAAGAATTTAATAGTTATCATTATGAATTAAATAGAAAAGTACCATTATTAATTTGGACCAAAGATGATACTATTAAAGCTAAAGAAGTAACAGATATTATGGGAATGTATGATGTACAACCTACAATTAGTAATATGTTAGGATTTTATAATAAATATTCACTAGGACATGATATCTTTGAGATAAAAGACAATAATATAGTAGTATTCCCTAATGGAAACTGGTTAACTAATAAAGTTTATTATAATAGTCAAAAAGGTGAATATATGTCTTTAAAAGATGAGGTAATAAGTGATGATTATATTTCAGAAAATAGTAAGTATACTGAGAAACTATTAGATGTTTCTAATAATATAATTGTCTTTGATTTATTAAATAAAGATAAGAATGAGAGTAAAGTAGTTAAGGAGGCCAGTAAATGAAACTAAAGAAAAAGGTAAAAAGATGCCTAATAATTGGTAGTGTACTTTTAGTAGCAGGAACTGGTGTTCTTGTCTATGATGTCTCTTTTAAACCTAAAACTACGGTTAAGAAAGCAACTGTTCTAACAGAGATAAAGGGGTATGGCTATACCTTAAAGTCTAATAAAAGTAAAGCTTATAAAAAGGAATTTAATAATCTAGCTGAACTATTAAAGAAAGATAAGATTGATGAAGAAGAATATGCTAAAGAGTTAACCAAGCTATTTGTTCTAGACTTTTATACCTTATCAGATAAAGTAGCAAATACTGATGTCGGAGGTACTGACTTTGTTCATACTGATGCTAAAAATAACTTTCTAGAAAAAGCAGAAGATACTATCTACAAGTATGTAGAAAACAATATGTATGGAGGAAGAAAACAAGATTTACCTACGGTTAAAGAAGTAACAATTGATAGTGTTAAAAAGACAAGTTTTACGATAGATAAAGTAACTGATGATAAGGCTTATCAAGTAACAGCATCTTGGACTTATACTAGTGAAAATGATTATCAAAATAAAGCTACATTTACTTTTGTTCATGAAGATAAAAAGTTGTCATTAGTAGAAATGAAATGATATGCTTATACAGCATAATTAATTACAGATAGAAAAATACTTGCTATACTAACTATTAGATAGAGGGTGTATTTAAGTGGATAAAATAAATAACCAAAAAAAGAAACTTATAATAGCAATAACACTGTTAATTATAATAATATTAGGTCTTGGAATAACTTATGCTTGGTTAATTCAAATAGTAAATGGAGAAAAAATTCAGTCTATGCGAGTAGGTACTTTTAGATTCAGTCTAACAGAAGAAAATTCTCTTACTATTAATTCAGGTGAATTCTTAAAAGATAGTGATGGACTTAAGCAGGAGGGATTTAAGTTTACAGTACAAAATGTTGGTAAAGGATATGGTTCTTATTCAGTATATCTAGATGATGATAGTATATCATCAGGTCAAACTAGAATAGATGATAAGTTTATAAGATATAGTCTAGGAGTAAATGCCGATACCACAGGTACACCTACTAATCTAACTAGTAGAAAAATTTATAGTGGGGGATTAGATTCAAAAGGTAAAGATACATTTACCTTAAGACTATGGTTAAATCCAGCAGTTAATGGTGATATTGGTGGACAAGTCTTTAAAGCAAAACTAAGAATAGAAGTTAATCAACAAATACCAACACCTGTTGCAGATAAACTATTAGCAGGAGTAGGTAATAATGGAACAATAGACACAAGTGATTCAGAGCAAACATTTATTACAGGAACTAATCCTAATAACTATATTTGGTATAGTGGAAAACTATGGCGAGCAGTATCAATTGATCCCTCTGATAACTCTGTAAAATTAGTTACCCAGTGGAATATATCAGCCTTACCATATAATGCGGAGAATAATACTGCATTTAAAGGAAGCCATATGGAACAGTGGTTAAATGATACAAGTGTAGATGGTTTCTTAGAAAATTTAAGAGAACCAGAAAATTTTATTAAAACCGATAGTGTTTGGAATGTAACTTTAACCACTGCTACCACTAAACCAGAGAAAACAACAATGGTAACCGATGCCGTAGGTTTATTAAATATTTATGAATATACGATGAGTTATAAAAATGCTACAAATTCAACTGGATATTTGAATAATGGCTTGGATTGGTGGACATTGACGCCATATAATACCTCGAGCGTCCGTTACGTCTACAGCAATGGCCGTGTCCGCAACAGTAGTCCGTCGAATTCGCGCGGCTCTCGCCCATCTATAAATCTAAAATCTGCCGTGAAAATTATAGATGGTGATGGAACTGTTGATAATCCGTATAGACTTCAAGATGATAATGATATTCCAACAGGAGCATTGCTATCAACAAGATATAGTGGTGAATATATAAGTTTTGGAACCGGCGAAAATAATTTGTATCGAATAGTAAGTCATGAAAATGGAACTGGTACTAAAATAACAAGTGCTATACCGCTAAAGGATAGTGGTAATTATAAAACAATTGCCTTTGGAAGTGATGCAACATTTTCTAGAGATAAAACAATAGGAACATTCTTAAATCGTGAATATTTAACAGATGGTACTTATCTAACTAGTAAACAAGTAAATATGATAGAAGATAATACTACATGGTATTTGGGAACTGTAGGCATTGGAGCTAATTATAAATTAGCAAAATACAAAGATACAACAAGAAGCAATCTAACAACATCAACTACTACTGCCCAAATAGGACTACTAAGAGTAGGTGAATTAATGGCAGGACAATTTGATAAACATGGTAATAATATTAGTTATTGGACATTAACACCAACTGGTTACGGGTACGTCCGTAACGTCGGCGACGGTGCCATTGTCAGCAACGACTTTGATCCGACGGGTTCGGACGGCTCTCGCCCATCTATGAATCTAAAATCTACAGTAAAGATAGTATCGGGAACAGGTACTAAGTCTAGTCCATTTGTATTATCAGGAAATTAATAATATTAAAATATAAAGTCATAGCTTTAATGGTTATGGCTTTTTGTTAATTTTTTCTTTAAATTCCTAATGATTAATGGTATTATATTATTGTTATTAAAGGAGTTGGTCTTTGATGGAAAGATTACAAAAAGTTATTGCTGCTAGTGGTATTACTTCAAGAAGAAAAGCTGAGAAGTTAATGCTTGAAGGTAGAGTTAGTGTTGATGGGAAAGTTATTAGAGAGTTAGGTTATCAAGTAACTGGTAAAGAGAGAATTGAAGTTGATGGGGAAATATTAACTAGAGAAGAAAAAGTTTATTTCTTACTTAATAAACCAAGAGGAGTTATTACTAGTGTTACTGATGATAAGAATAGAAAAACTGTTACTGATTTAATACCTGTTAATGAAAGAATCTATCCTGTTGGTAGACTTGATTATGATACTACTGGTGTTTTATTACTAACTAATGATGGAGAGTTTGCTAATCTTTTAATGCATCCTAATAAAGAGGTTGATAAAGTATATCTTGCTAAAGTTAAAGGTATTGTTAGAGGAGATACTATTGCTAAACTTAAAAGTGGAGTAGTACTTGATAATAAAAAAATAAGATGTGCAAGAGCTAAAGTTAAAAGAATAGATTATAAGAATGGAACTTCTTTTGTAGAATTAACTATTCATGAAGGTATTAATCATCAGGTTAAAAGAATGTTAAATGAAGTTGGTTTTGAGGTATTAAAACTTACTAGAGAACAAGTCTATTTCTTTACCTTAGATGGTTTAAAGAGTGGAGAATATCGTCCTTTAACTAAAAAAGAAGTAGCTAAAGTATATGCTTTAGAAAAGAAAATGACTAAGTAAAAACTTGGTCATTTTTAATAGTTTTATTGTTTTTGCTAATAAAAGATAAGGCTCTGGGATAATTACCTAGAGTCTTATTCGTCTTCTTCAATAGCACCAGTTGGGCATGAGTCAATAGCATCTTTTACATCATCAATGTTTTCATCTTTAACATCACTATTAACTACTTTGCTAAGTCCTTCATCATCTATTTCAAAAACATCAGGACAAATAGCTGCACAAGCTCCACAACCGATACAAGCATCACGATTAACTTTTACTTTCATAAATTTTCCTCCTTCCCCAATTATATAGCATTATCTACTAATTAGTAAAGTGTTTTCTCTTCCCAAAACTAGTTAGATGTGGTATGATTATTTTAGATAAGAGTAGGTGATACAAGTGGGTAGTGGAACTAGTAGAGTTAATAGATATGATAATGAAAATAAAACAGTAGGAACAAGAATTAGTAGAAATAAAAACTTATATGATGATTTTAATAATTTCGAAAAGTATACTAATTTTACTGATGTTTCAAAAATAGAAGCGGTACCATTAGACTCTTTAAGAGAAAATGCTAATAAAAGAGAAGGTTATCGTTACTTAAAAGATTATGATTTAGTAGAAAAGAAAAAAGAAAGAAAAGAATTAGATGACTTTAATTATCTATATCGTAATACTAGAGGTAATTATAATTTAAAAGAAGCGTTAGAAGAAGCTCGCGAGTCTCGGGAAAAAGATGAACTAGAAAAGAAGAGAAAACTAAGAAATGAGAAGTATAATATCTTAGAAAGTAGTGAAGAAGAACTTAATGAGTTTAAGGAAGAACAGAAAAAAAGACATAAACCTATTGAAAATGAAGAAGAATTAGAAGAGTTAATTAATACAATAACTAGTAAAGAAGTTAGGGAAGAATTAGATAAAGAAAAAGAAACTAGTTTGTTAAGTGATTTAATGGCTACTAGTAATTTAGAAGAGGCAGTAGAACCTATTAAAGAAGAAGAAGTAAGTAAACCACTAAAAGAAGAGATAGATAAATCATTCTATACTAAGTCAATGGATTTGAGTAGTGATGATTTCTTTGATGATGAAGATGAAAATAAAAAAGAACCAGTAATGTTTACTATCTTAAGAGTTATTTTATCACTTATTCTAATAGTAGCAGTTGGTTTTGCTGTATATTATATAGTTACTAACTTTTAATGACTAATTTAAAATAAGAATACTGACTAATTTAAAGTAGAAGTATTGACTAATTTAAAATTAGTATAAAATTTAGTTAAAAATATTAATGTTTTATGTTATTATAGTTAATGTTAAGAAATAGATTGGGGGAAAATGTCATGAACTTATCTTTTGATTTGAATGATTATCTTTTAATCTGGAATTTACTTTTTCTACCATCTGTTACTAATGATGTCCAAAGATTAAAAGAAAAACTTTGGAAGAATTATCGTCATCTTTATAAAGACTTATACAAAGAAGAAGCGAAGATTCTAAAAGACCCTAAGAACTATATACCTGATGATGATACTATCTTTGATATGGTTAAAGAAACGGAAGCTTATAAAAGAATAAGAAAAGAAACAGAGGAATATCGCCTTTTTCTAATGCACTATTATAATGAGATAAAAAAAGAATTAGTTAGCTACTTTAAAGAATTAGTTCGCTTTGATATTAAAATATATCATGTCTTAGTTCTTAATCCGAGATTTAACTCAGTGGAGATGAAAACAGTAAAAAGTAGAAAAGTTAATACTATCTCATGGGGAATGATGAGAGACCAAGAAGATGGGGAAATGGCTGTTATTGATATCTTGAGTCATATCTTAAAAAAAGAATTAAAAGATTATGAATCTGATTATAAAGAAATAGTAGAAGCGATAATAGAGCTTGCTATTGATAATGAATTATCTACTAGAATAAAAGGGAAGAGTTGTTATTTAAAAGGAGATAACTCCTTAAAGTTCTTAAAAAAACAAATATATCCATACTTTCTAATGTATCTTGGAAGTAGTAGAGATGATATGCTTAACTATATGGTTAGAGATGGTATTGTCTTTGATGTAGATAAGTATAGTCTAAAAAGAAGTCTTGCTACTTATAACTTAAAAGAATTTATTACTTTTTGCATAGAAAATCAAAAATATATTTTGAAAATAGAAGAACTAGAAATTATTTAAGTGGAGGAATAGAAGTATGCAAAAAGAGATTAGTATTTTACTTGATAAAATGGGGATTGATTATACTAATTCTTCTTTTTTTGACTCTTTAAAGTTAGAAAGACTAGTAGTAGATAAAGAAAGTGGTAACTGGAACTTTTATCTTTTAAGTGATAAATTACCAGATATAGATAGTTATCTAGAGCTTGAAAAGAATAAAGATAAAATAGCATCAAATATTTATTATAATATAACTAATCTAGATAATAATGTATTACTTAGTTATTATAAACCGCTACTAGAGCTTGCTAAAGAAGAAGGACTAATTAGTATAACAGAACCATATCTATCTAACTTGATATTAGATAAAGATAAGCTTTTATTAGTAGCAAGTAATATAATAGAAGAGAAAAGATTAGTAAAGATAAAAGATATTATAAGTCCTTATTATCAAAGATTAGGATATAAAGAAGAAATAGAGATTGTAGTAAGAGAAAATGAATCTATTAAAGAAGAAATAGATAGGGAATTAAAAGAAATAAAAGTAGAACCTATTAAAGAAGAGAAAAAGGAAGAGAAGAAAGAATTTAAAAATTTTACTCCTGGACCACGTCCTAGAAGAAGTAAAAAAAGAGATGAAGGATGTATTTTAGGACTTGATATTAAACAGATGCCTATTAAGATAAGTATGATTCAAGGAGAAGATAATAATGTCATTGTAGAAGGTAATGTTTTTGGGGTTGATTACTTTGAGTCTAGTAAGAGTGAGTTTAGAATAATTACTTTAAAAATAACTGATTACACCGATAGTATTTTATGTAAAGTATTTTGTAATGAACAAGATGAGTATGAAAGACTTTGTAAAGAGCTTAAAGTAGGAAGAGATTTATTAATATCAGGTTATGTTAAAGAAGATAGCTTTGCTAAAGAATTAGTTTTAAATGCTCGTGATATTATGCCTATTACTAAACATAAAGAAGAAATTAAAGACTTAAGTGAGAGAAAGAGAGTAGAGTTACATGCTCATACTAAGATGAGTCAGATGGATGGTGTAGTAGATGAACTAGATCTTGTTAAACAAGCGATTAAATGGGGACATAAAGGTATTGCTATAACTGACCATAATGGGGCTCAAGCTTTCCCTCATGTTTATAACTATGTAAGAGATTATAATAAAGGAAAAGAAGAAACTGAAAAGTTTAAAGCTATCTATGGAACAGAATTAGTAATGGTAGATGATAATGTAGATATTGTTGTTCGTCCTAATAATGATGTATTACTAGATGATACTTACGTTGTCTTTGACTTTGAAACAACTGGATTTAATGCTGGTGGTGCTGACTCTATCATTGAAATTGGTGCGGTTAAGATGAAAGATGGCATCATCATTGAAAAGTATGATGAGTTAATTAATCCAGGACGTCCTCTTCCTCAAAAAATAGTTGATGTTACTAATATTACGGATATGATGCTAGAAGGTAAAAGATGTGAAGAAGAGGCTGTTAAAGATTTTATTAACTGGTTTGGTGATTTACCAATGGTTGCTCATAATGCTAAGTTTGATGTATCTTTCTTAGAGATGGCTTATGAGAAATATAATCTTGGAGAGTTTAAAAATCCTGTTATTGATACCTTAGAACTATCACGTACTCTTGATAATAATTATGCAAGACATAGTTTGTCTGCCCTTGTTAAAAGATATAATGTACCTTGGGATGAAGATGCACATCATAGAGGAGATTATGATGCGGAAGGAACGGCATTAGTCTTTTACAAAATGTTAGAGAAGTTAAATAACCGTAATATTGAGACGATGGAACAGCTTGCTAATATGGTTGATCAAAGTGAAATGTATAAGTATGGTACCCTAAATCATATTAATATTTTAACACTTACTAAGAAGGGACTTAAAAATCTATTTAAGATAATTTCTTATGCTAATACAACTTATTTATATAAGACACCAAGAGTACCAAGAAGTATTGTTGAAAAGTATCGTGAAGACTTATTAATTGGTAGTGGTTGTTATGAATCTGAAGTTTTTCGGCAAGCGAAAAGTAAAAGTGAAGAAGAATTATCTAATATTATAAGATTTTATGATTATGTAGAAGTACAACCTCCAGAGTGTTATAGTCATTTAATTGATATGAATGATTTTGGTACAGAAGTAGAATTAATCGCTCACTTAGAAAAGATTATTAGAACTACTATTGAGGCAGGTAAACTAATAGTAGCAACAGGTGATGTTCATCACTTAACAAGAGAAGATAAAATATATAGAGAAATAATTGTTAATCAAAAAGTACCAGGTGGTGGGCGTCATCCTTTAGCAAGAGGAGGAATAAAAGAAATACCATCTAATCATTTTAGAACGACTGATGAGATGCTTAATGATTTCTCTTTCCTAGATGAAGAGACAAGAAACTTAATAGTAATAGATAACCCTAATAAAATACTATCAATGGTAAATGAAATAGAAGTTATTATTGAAACAGGTGGTATTCCTTTCTCACCTAAGATTGATAAGAGTGTAGAAACAGTTACTGACTTAGTCTTTACAAGAGCATCAGATTGGTATGGAGACCCCTTACCTTATAATATAGAAGAACGTATTAGTAAAGAACTTTATGGGGATGGTATCTTTGAAGCGATAACTGATGAGATAGAACGAGACAATATTAAGGAAGAAGATAAGACTAGGGAAACATTTAAAAGATTACATGATACCTTGTTAAAAGGCTTTGATAGTGTTAAAGAAAAGATTAGAGAAAACTTAAAAATTAAGAATCCTGAGATGAGTAGTGATGAGATAGAAAAAACACTACCTAAGAAATTAGGAGGGGTTATCGGTGGAGGATTCGATGTTATCTACTTAATCGCTCAAAAACTAGTTAAACACTCTAATGATGATGGCTATATTGTTGGATCTCGTGGTTCTGTTGGGTCAAGTTTCGTAGCTACTATGATGGGAATTACTGAAGTTAATGCTCTTCCTGCTCACTACTTATGTCGTAATAAAGATTGTAAGTATTCAGAGTTTATGGATGAAGCTGGTGAACCTTACGGAAAAGAGTACTCATCAGGTTATGACTTACCAGATAAGATTTGTCCTAAATGTGGGGGAAAACTATCTAAAGAAGGACAAGACATGCCATTTGCAACCTTCTTAGGATTTAATGCTGATAAAGTACCTGATATTGACTTAAACTTTTCTGGTGAATATCAGTGGAAAGCTCACGAATATACTAAAGTATTATTTGGAGTTGATAATGTATATCGAGCTGGTACTATTGGAACAGTAGCTGAGAAAACTGCTTTTGGTTATGTTAAAGGTTATTTAGAAGAACATGGTATTGAAGGAAAAAGAAACGTAGAAATAGAGCGACTTGCTATTGGGTGTACTGGTGTTAAAAGAACAACTGGTCAGCATCCTGGAGGAATTGTTGTTATTCCTGGTTATATGGATGTTTATGATTTTACACCATTCCAGTATCCCGCTGATGATAACACATCTCTTTGGCGAACTACTCACTTTGATTACCATGCCATTGACCAAGATGTCTTAAAACTAGATATTCTCGGTCACGATGATCCAACTGTTCTTAGAATGCTTCAAGATTTATCGGGTCTTGATATAACAACTTTACCAATGGATGATAAAAGAATATTTTCCCTTCTTTCTAGTACTAAAGAACTAGGTGTTACAGAAGAAGATATACTTTGTCCAACGGGAACTCTAGGTCTTCCTGAACTTGGTACTAACTTTGTTATTCAAATGTTAGTAGAAACTAAACCAAGTACCTTTGGGGAACTTGTTAAGATTTCTGGTTTATCACATGGTACTGACGTTTGGGCAGGAAATGCTAGTGAGTTAATTAAAAATAATGTAGTACCATTTAAAGAGGTTATCGGATGTCGTGATGATATCATGGTTAACTTAATGAACTGGGGAATGGAACCTAAACTTGCCTTTAAGATAATGGAGTTTGTTCGTAAAGGTAAAGCTTCAAAAGACCCAGAGACTTGGAAAGAATATGCTACTAAGATGAAAAATGCGAAGATACCAGATTGGTATATTGAATCATGTCATAAGATAAAATACATGTTCCCGAAAGCTCATGCTTGTGCTTATGTAATGAGTGCTATTAGAATTGCTTGGTTTAAGCTTTATCATCCTTTATGGTATTATGCTGCATACTTCTCAATTAGAGAAGATGACTTTGATATAGAAGCAATGATTAAAGGTTATAATTCTATAAAAGCAAGGTATGAAGATTTACTAGCTAAAGGATATGAAGCTACTAATAAAGAGACTAATATTATTGGAAGTTTACATGTTGCTATGGAAGCTACCGCTAGAGGTATTAAGTTTGCACCTATCTCAATTGAGAAAAGTGATGCTAATCGTTTTGTCCTTGATGATGAACATGAAAATACCTTAATACCACCATTTTCTACGATTGATGGACTAGGTGCAGCTGTTGCAACTACTATCGTTGAAGAAAGACAAAAACAACCATTCTTAAGTAAGGAAGACTTACAAAGAAGAGGAAAGGTTTCTAAGACTTTAATTGATAAGATGGTTAGTATGGGAATAATTGATCAGCTACCAGACTCTAATCAGTTAAGTTTATTTTAGGAGAAATTATGGAAAAAGATACATTAAATAAAATATTACTAGCGATAATGGATGTTTATAATGAAGATATTACTAATGATAAAAAACATGAAGTATTAAGTAAGTTATGGACCGATTATTACAAACTAAGTGAAAAGTATAATATCAAGTTAGACTTTGCTTATCAACTATATTTAATCGGTGAAAGTGAAAGTTATATAATTAAAGAAGAACCTAAAAGATTCATAGTAGATGAAAATAGGTTAGATGATGCTATTGATAGTTTAAAGAAAGGTAATGACTTAACTAATGAAGAGATAGAGATACTTTTACAAGCCAGTGTAATGAATGCAAGACGTGGCTTTGAAACACTTGGTATTGATACTAAGAATAGCTCTTTAAATGGTTTTTGTGAGTTAGGACAGGCTCTTTCTTTAATGCCACTTGAAAATATTGGCTTAGAAGTAACTAAGAATAGTGCTACTGGAAGTTTTGATTATCCGTTTAATCATGCTTTTGGAACAGTTACTTTTCCATATAATGGTGCTACTAAAACTTATTTAATAGATACTACTTATCGTCAATTCTTTACTACTAATAGATGTAACGAAGGAAGATATTATCAAGAAGAAGAAAATACTGGACTTAAAGTAGCACCAGATCCTGGTTATTTTGTAGAAGATAAGGATTTTGCTAGAAGCTTAATGCGTAATGGCTATATAGAATTAACCGAAGAGGCAGCTACTAAATATGGAGAAGCTTTTAACAAGGCTAGTATACCTTTAAAAGATATTGATAAGATTAATGATAGTAATATTAATTATTATCAAAGAATATTAAATGATAGAGAAGATTATAAAATAAGTAGTGGTGAACTTGAAGGATTAAATGTAGTATTTAATGATAAAACAAATGTAAACAAAATATAATAAGAGGTATAAATTGTATGATTTGATAAAAGACAAGAGAATAAGTGTACTAATTATTTTAGTTTTAGTTAGTTTAATAAAGATATATTTGATAAAGTAACTATCTGTAGTATTCCATCTACTATAAACATAATAACTAAAGATGAAATTACTAAGGGTTGGTTAGAAGACAAATTAGGTGGTAAAGGAACTGTTACTATTGCCTAGATTATAATTATATTGACTTATTCCCCCTTTAATGTTAAAATAAGCAGCAATAAGAGAGGGATAGTTATGGCTGATATTGATTTTTTAACTGGTCTTAATAATATGGCTATATGTGAACAGTATGATTTAGATTACTTTGATAAAGTTTTATCTATGATAAAAGAATATTATCAGGCAAGTGATGTTATGCTTGTTAGTACTTTTTCTGATAGAATGAGTGACGAGATGTTTGGTAGTGAGAAAATAATTAAAGCTGATGATTGTGTTATTAATATATCAGAAGATGCATCTAAAAAACTATTAATTAGAAATAATAGTAAAAATATAGAATATAGTGAATTACTATCTTCTATACTTAATAATATGTTTAAGAATAAAGAACTTATAGAACGATTAAAAAATGAAAAGTACACTGATAGCTTACTAAAAACTAAAAATAGATATGCTTATGATGAGTTAATAGAAGAGAAATGTACTTATAATAATTTAGGTGTTGCTTTTGTAGATGCTAATGGTCTTGGAATAGTAAATAATATGTATGGTTATCCAAAAGGTGATGAACTACTTAAAACGGTTACTAAATCATTAACTGATAATTTTAGAACTACTGATGTTTATAGAATCGGTGGAGATGAATTTGTAGTGATTTGTCAAAATGTAGATAAGAGTTTATTTTTAGATAAGATTGCTAATAGTCAGGTATATTTAGATACTACAGAGTATAGTGCATCTTATGGGATTGTTTATTGTACTACTACTAATAATTTGAAAGAAGTGGTAGAAGATGCTAGTATAAAGATGAAAAAAAATAAAGAAAAACATAGAGAAGAACATCCTGAGGAGTATCTTGATAAGTATAAAGTTAAATATAAAGGTGTAAACGTGTAAAAAGTCTTAATAATTTAAGATTTTTTTTTTTCTTTATGTTATAATTGTGAATAAGGAGGGCATATGACAAAAAAAGTAAATCTTACGGATATTAATTACATACAATATGGTAATGACAAAGGAAAAGATATTGTTTTACTTCATGGTTGGGGACAAAATATTGAGATGATGAAACCACTTGGTGATTTACTTGCAGATAATTATCATATAACTATTATTGACTTACCAGGCTTTGGTAAAAGTAAGGAACCAGATACTATTCTAGATGTAGGTGATTATACTGAAATAGTTCATGATTTATTAGAAAGTTTAAAAGTAGTAAAACCAACACTAATTGGTCATTCCTTTGGAGGGAGAATTTCTATTCGTTATGGAGCTAGCTATGATGTTGAAAAACTAGTATTATGTGGAGCACCTTGTGTTAAGACGAAAAAGAAATTAACTCTTAAAGAAAAAATGTTAAAAAGTGTTAAAAAATTACCAGGTATGGAAAAACTAGCAGATATTGCTAAAAATTATATAGGTTCTACTGACTATAAAAATGCAAGTCCAATGATGAGAGATATTTTAGTTAAAGTAGTAGGAGAAGACTTATCAGAATATGCTAAGAAAATAAAAGTACCAGTCATTTTGATATGGGGTGAATATGATGAAGCTGTACCTTTAGAAGAGGGAAGAATGTTAGAAAAATTACTTTCTGATGGAGCGATGATTGTTTTACCAGGAACTCACTATGCCTATTTAGAAAACCTTTATCAAGTAGTGGCTATTATTAATAAATTTATGGAGGAGTAAAAAGATGTTTGTTAAAATTATTTTATTATTTATAATTACAATTTTAATTATTATTAAATCTAAGAAAAACTTGCATATGTTACAACAAAATTTATATAATGAAAATAATCGTTATCTAAAATGGGTACTAAATAATAGTAGTAATTTTGTAACCTTAGAATTTATTTGTCTAATAATAGTCTCTTTAGCTAATTGCTTTTTAACAACTAATAAAACTATAGCTCTAATATTTAATCTTTTAGCTAGTATTTTATATTTGGCTTTTATCGTGAAATTTCGTAATGATATAAAAAAGGAACAAGTTAAAAAACCATTAGTAATAACTTCTAGAGTAAAAAGATTAATGATAACAGAAACTATTCTTTACCTTATTCCATTAGTTATTATGATTATGTTTAGAAATGATTTGGTTTATAGTAGTTTCATGATTTTTATCTATGCTTTAATGAGTTATTTAAATGTATTTGTTTTAGGACTAGCTAACTTTATAAATAAGTATACCTTAGAAAAATATGTATATTATCATTTTAAACATATGGCTATGAGGAAACTTCACAGTATGGAAAGTTTGAAAGTAGTAGGAATTACTGGTAGTTATGGAAAGACTAGTAGTAAAAATATTTTAGCAGATATATTAAATATTAAGTATGTAACTCTTCCAACTCCTAAGAACTTAAATACTCCTTATGGACTTATCATTACTATTAATAATCATTTAGATAAGTTTACGGAAGTATTTATTGCTGAGATGGGAGCTTATAAAACAGGGGAGATTAAACAACTTTGTGATATGGTTAAACCAAAGTATGGTATTTTAACTAAAATAGGTACTGCTCACTTAGAAACATTTGGTAGTGAAGAAAATATTCAAAAGACTAAGTTTGAACTAATTGAATCATTACCATTTGATGGAATTGGTGTTTTAAATAGAGATGATCCTAAACAAGTAAGTTATAAATTAAAAAATAAATGTAAAATACTTTGGATTGGTATAGAAAATAAAGATGTAGATGTTTATGCTAGTGATATTAAATGTTCAAGTATTGGTACTAGTTTTAAAGTTAAGTTTAAAAATGAACCTAAAGAATATGAATTTGAAACTAGACTTTTAGGTAACCATAATGTTTATAATATTTTAGCAGGGCTTGCTCTAGGGTATGAATTTGGTATTCCAATAGAGAAACTACAGCAATCAGTTAAAACTATTAAACCAGTAGAACATCGTCTAGAACTAAAAAGACTTGGAACATTCTATCAAATCGATGATGCTTATAATTCTAATCCAGTTGGAGCAAAAGGAGCAATTGACGTCTTGGCAATGATGCCAGGAATTAAAATAGTAGTAACACCTGGAATGGTAGAGCTAGGAGATAAAGAAGATTACTATAATGAAAAATTTGGTGAACAAATAGCAGAAGAAGGTAATATTGATTATGTTGTTTTAATTGGTAAGAAGAAAACACTACCTATTAAAAAAGGACTAGAAAATAAAAATTATAATATGGATAATGTTATTGTTTACAATGATGTAAAAGAAGCATACAATTTTATTAGAGGTATTAAGACAAAAGATGAGGTGTATGCTTTATTTGAAAATGATTTACCAGATACCTATAATGAGAAAGAAAGAGGATGATTAAGATGAGAATAAAAGTAGGTGTTATTTTCGGGGGAGAAAGTGTAGAACACGAAGTTAGTATAATTACGGCTGTTCAAGCTATGAATAAAATTAATCAAGATAAATATCAAATCGTACCAATATATATTACAAAAGATGGTGAATGGTATACAGGAGATATGCTTTTTGATGTTGAAAGTTATCAAGATTTAGGTCTTATTAAGAAATATGCAAGTAATGTTGTCTTATATAAGAAAGATAATCAATTTGTATTACAAAGTAAAGGATTCTTTAAAAAGATTGTTACCGATATTGATATAGCATTTCCAATTACTCACGGTACAAATGTAGAAGATGGAGTATTACAAGGATATTTACAAACAGTAGGTGTTCCTTATGTTGGACCTAATGTTTATGCCGGAGTAGTAGGACAAGATAAAGTTTATATGCGTGATATCTTTAAAGCTAATGATATAGCTATTCCTAACTATACTTGGTTTTATGATTCAGACTATAAAGATGATAGTGATAAAACAATTAAAAAGATAGAAAGATTAAACTATCCAGTAATTATTAAACCAGCTACTACTGGTAGTAGTATTGGTATTGGTACTGCTAAAGATAAAAAAGAATTAGAAAAAGCTATAGATGAAGCTATTAACTATGACTCTAAGATTATTGTTGAAGAAATGGTTCCTAATTTAATGGAAGTTAATATCTCTGTACTAGGTAATCATGCATCTCAAGAAGTCAGTGTTATAGAAGAAGTACTATCTACTCATAACTTCTTAACATTCGAAGAAAAATATGTCGGTAGTAGTAAAGTTAAAGGAAAACTTGGAGCAAAGTTAGCACCTCGTAAAGGATCTAAGGGAATGGCTAGTGCATCACGTAAAATACCAGCTGACTTAACTGATAAGATGCAAAAAGAAGTAGAAGATTTAGCTGTTAGAGTATTTAAAGCACTAGGTAGTAGTGGAGTAGCTAGAATTGATATGCTAGTAGATAAAAAAGCAAAGAAGGTTTATGTTAATGAAATAAACTCAATTCCAGGAAGTCTTGCTTTCTATCTATGGGATAAAAAAGGAAAAGACTATACTACTTTATTAGATGAAATGATTAATATAGCAGTAAAAGATTATAAAACTAGAACTAGTAAAGTTCATACATTTGATAACAATATTCTACAAGGATTTGCTAATAATAATGGATTAAAAGGTATGAAAGGAAAACTTAGATAAATAAAAAAACTATTAATAGAAATATTTCTGTTAATAGTTTTATCAGGTTGTTGACAAAGTGAATTTTTTGTTAACAACCTTTCTTTTTAATAAACAA
>OIYY01000743.1_pt1 | contig 21196 bp, 18 predicted proteins | sample 1588341 | NCBI WGS metagenome assembly OIYY01 (sample SAMN03283287) | human gut metagenome | biome: human-associated habitat; material: feces | host: Homo sapiens | place: Peru | collected 2012 | reverse complement strand
CGGTATTGGCGGCGGTATTGGCATTGGTATTGCAACTGGTAAGGCAACGGAGGCCATCTCCCGCCAGCCGGAGGCTTCCGGTAAGATCCAGACGAACCTGCTGCTGGGCGCTGCTCTGGCAGAAGGTACCGCAATTTTCGGCTTCGTCGTTGCACTGCTGATCATCCTGTTCCTGGGCCAGTAACGGAGGCGTGGACGAATGCTGAAGTTGGATTTGAACCTGCTGTGGACCGTGGTGGATGTCCTGATCCTGTATGTGCTGCTGCGCAAGTTTTTGTTCAAGCCCATCCAGAACGTGCTGGATCAGCGCCAGAAAATGATTGAGGCAGACATTGCAGCGGCACAGACCTCCAAAACCGAGGCCGCCGCAGCGCTTACGACCGCGCAGGACAAGCTGCGTAATGTGGACAACGAAGCCGCAGCCCGCCGCGCAGCCTATGAGAAGCAGGCCGAGGTGGAAAAGCAGCAGCTGCTGGCCGACGCGCAGAAGCAGGCTGACGAGATCGTGGCTGCCGGTAAGGCCGCTGTGGAGATCGAGCGCCAGAACAAGCTGCGGGAAGCAGATGCACAGGCTACGGCACTGGCACGCTCCATGTGCGAAAAGCTTTTGAAACATAATTTGACCGCCCAGGATGATGATCAGCTGCTGGACGATCTGCTGCAGAAAGCAGGTGCAGGCAATGGCAACTGAATTCAGTCGTGAATTTTTTGCGGATAACCGCATCGTCAAGGCCGAGCTGCGCAGCGCCCGCAAGCCCCGGGAAGAGGAGCTGAACCGGGTCCGCGCCGAGGTCCGGAAGCTGTACGACGCCACCGAGGTCATTCTGAACGTGACGGTGGACGAGAGCCTGCTGTCCGGTTATGTCCTGCAGGTGGGCGACCGCGTGTTCGATAACTCCGGCCGTCATCAGCTGGACAAGATGATGGAGGGCAAGCCCTCGCTGGCTACCCTCAAGACCCGCATTGAGGACTACAAGCCCGCCGAGACCTCTGCCGAGGGCGGCGTGGTCATCTCCTCTGCCGACGGCATCGTGCACGTTGAAGGCATGAACCGCGCCGTGTATGGCGAGATCGTCACCTTCGATAACGGTGCCAAGGGCATGGTGGAGAGCGTGGACCCCGAACAGCTGGGCATCATGCTGTTCGACGGCGCTGAGACCGTTGGTGTGGGCACCATGGTGACCCGCAGCGGCAAGCGTGCCGGCATCCCGGTGGGCGATGCCTTCCTGGGCCGCGTTATCAGCCCGCTGGGCGAGCCCATCGATGGCAAGGGCCCCATTGAAGCTGTGGGCTACAACCCCATCGAAAAGCAGGCCCCCGGCATTCTGGAGCGTCAGAGCGTGGATACCCCGCTCCACACCGGCATCCTCGCCATCGATTCCATGTTCCCCATCGGCCGGGGCCAGCGTGAGCTGATTATCGGCGACCGCCAGACCGGCAAGACCTCCATTGCCACGGACGCCATCCTGAACCAGAAAAACACCGGTGTGCTGTGCATTTATGTGGCCATCGGCCAGAAGGCTTCTTCCATTGCCCGCGTGGCAGGCGATCTGCAGAAGCACGGTGCCATGAGCTACACCACCATCGTGGCGGCTACTGCTTCGGATTCCGCTCACCTGCAGTACATCGCCCCCTATGCCGGTACCGCACTGGCCGAGTACTTCATGAGTCAGGGCAAGAGCGTGCTGATCGTTTACGACGATCTGTCCAAGCATGCAGTGGCCTACCGTGCCATTTCTCTGCTGCTGCGCCGCTCTCCGGGCCGTGAGGCTTACCCCGGCGACGTGTTCTATCTGCACTCCCGTCTGCTGGAGCGCTCCTGCCGGATGCGCGACGATCTGGGCGGCGGTTCCATCACCGCACTGCCCATCGTTGAGACGCAGGCAGGCGACGTTTCGGCTTACATCCCCACCAACGTCATTTCCATCACCGATGGTCAGATCTTCCTCGAGAGCGCCCTGTTCAATGCAGGCAACCGCCCGGCCGTCAATGTGGGTCTGTCGGTGTCCCGTGTGGGCGGCGCTGCCCAGACCAAGGCCATGAAGAAGGCCAACGCCAACCTGCGTATCGAGCTGGCACAGTACAAGGATATGGAGTCCTTTGCACAGTTCAGCTCGGATCTGGACGCGGAGACCCGCCGCCAGCTGGATCACGGCAAGGCTCTGATGGAAATGCTCAAGCAGCCGCTGTATCAGCCCAAGTCCGACGCCGAGCAGGTGGTCACGCTGGTGCTGGCTTCCCACGGTGTGCTGGACGAACTGCCCACTGCCGAGCTGCGCACCAAAACTTCCGCATTTGTGCGTCAGTTCCGCGCGGATGTGTCCGGTACGATGGATAAGATCACCGCTACCGGCAAGCTGGAACCTGAAATGGTCGATGCCATCCTGAACGCCTGGAAAGCTTATGCGGGAGGCGACAGCCATGCCGTCCAGTAAGCTGCTGAAGGAGCGCATCGAGAGCATTCAGGACACCATGAAGATCACGAACGCCATGTACCTGATCTCCTCGTCCAAGCTGCGCAAGGCACGTAAGAACTACCAGAATGTGTCGCCCTACTTCAACCGTATGCGCGATACCATTTCCCGTGTGGTGCCCCACCTGCCGGAAGAGCCGGTGCATCCGTTCTTCCACGAACGCAACACCGCAAACCCCAAGCGCGCTTACATCGTGCTGACGGCAGATAAGGGCATGGCAGGCGCTTACAACCAGAACATCATCAAGTTCCTCAAGGAAAATGCGGATGAAAACGACCGGTTCTATGTGATCGGCCAGACCGGCTACCGCGCTCTGTACCACAAGGACCCGCGGCTGGTGGAGGATTTCCACTACGGTGCCACGGAGCCTACGCTGCAGCGCGCCCGCGATATCACGATGGATGCCATCGATGATTTCAAGACCGGCAAGCTGGATGAGATTTATCTCATCTATACCCGCATCGAAAATGCACTGACCAGCGAGCCCACCATGGTGCGTCTGCTTCCGCTGGACCGCGACCATCTGCAGCCTGCCCCCAAGGGTCTGGGCGATCCGAAGGGCGAGGTGGAGATGTTCCCGTCTGCATGGACGGTGTTTGAACAGATCGCGCCCATTTATATGCACGGCATGATCTTTGGTGCCATGACCGAGAGCTTCTGCGCAGAGCAGAGCGCCCGCATGACCGCCATGGATTCCGCCACCAAGAGCGCCAATGATATGATCCGGGAATTGCAGCTGGAATACAACCGCACCCGTCAGGGCTCCATCACACAGGAGATCACCGAGATCATCGGCGGTGCGGCTGCGGTGCAGAACCGGGAATAAGATACCTGCCCTTCCGGACGGCTTTCCGCAAAGGGAACGCCTTTGGCAGACCCGGAGTTCTTGCGTGGACTGCCAAGGCCTCCCACTTTGGGGGAGGTGGCAGCGCGCAGGCGCTGACGGAGAGGGCGAGGATGCTAACGTGTTTGCAATATACAGATTATAAGAGGCAATCCAAATGATACAGGGAACTATTATTCGCGTAGCCGGCCCTGTGGTGGACGTGCAGTTCACCGCAGGCAAGCTGCCTGCCCTGCAGGAAGCGCTTACCGTGACCGCCGAGGGCACCGAGCGCACGATGGAAGTGACACAGCATGTCAACGAGACCACTGTGCGCTGCATCATGCTTTCCGCCAGCGAGGGTCTGGGCAAGGGCATGACCGTGCAGGCCACCGGCCACGGCCTGACCGCACCGGTGGGTGAAGCCACGCTGGGTCGCATGTTCGACCCGCTGGGCAGACCCATCGACGGCAAGGGCTCTGTGGATGATGTGCCGCATTGGCCCATCCACCGCAAGGCCCCCAGCTTTGCGGAGCAGAAGCCCGCGACCGAAATTCTGGAGACCGGCATCAAGGTCATTGACCTGCTGGCTCCCTATGCAAAGGGCGGCAAGATCGGTCTGTTCGGCGGCGCAGGCGTCGGCAAGACCGTGCTGATCCAGGAACTGATCCACAACGTGGCCACCGAGCACGGCGGCTACTCCATCTTCACCGGCGTCGGCGAGCGCTCCCGCGAGGGCTGCGACCTCTGGGGCGAGATGAACGCCTCCGGTGTTCTGAACAAGACCGCGCTGGTCTTCGGCCAGATGAACGAGCCCCCAGGAGCCCGTATGCGTGTGGCCGAGACCGGCCTGACCATGGCCGAGTATTTCCGTGAGGAGACCCACAAGGACGTCCTGCTGTTCATTGATAACATCTTCCGTTTCGTGCAGGCCGGTTCGGAGGTCTCCGCTCTGATGGGCCGTATGCCTTCGGCCGTCGGCTATCAGCCCACGCTGGCCAACGAGCTGGGCGCTCTGCAGGAGCGCATCACTTCCACCCGCGACGGCTCCATCACCTCGGTGCAGGCCGTCTACGTCCCCGCCGACGACCTGACCGACCCGGCCCCCGCCACCACCTTCGCCCATCTGGACGCCACCACCGTTCTGAGCCGTAAGATCGTCGAGCAGGGCATCTACCCCGCCGTGGACCCGCTGGCTTCCACCAGCCGCATCCTCGAAGCCGACATCGTGGGCGAAGAGCATTACCGTGTGGCCCGCAAGGTGCAGGCAACGCTGCAGCGCTATCAGGAGCTGCAGGACATCATCGCCATCCTGGGCATGGATGAGCTGAGCGAGGAAGACAAGCTCACCGTCACCCGCGCCCGTAAATTGCAGAAGTTCCTGTCCCAGCCGTTCTCGGTGGCCGAGAACTTCACCGGCCTGCAGGGCAAGTATGTGCCTCTGGCCGAGACCGTCAAGGGCTTTGCCGCCATCGTGGACGGCCAGTGCGATGATCTGCCGGAGTGGGCCTTCTTCAACGTGGGCACCCTGGACGATGCCCGCCAGAAGGCCGCCGAGAAGCTCGCGGAGGAAAAGGGCGGTGCCGTCTGATGCAGAAGTTCATGCTGAACATCACCGCTTCCAGCGGCGAGTTTTATCAGGGCGATTGTGAGAGCCTGACCCTGCCCACCGGCGACGGTGTGTATGGTGTGCAGGCCGGCCACAGCCCGGTGCTGGTGGCCCTGCACATGGGGATTCTGCAATTCACCGTGAACGGGGAGACCCGCGATGTGCTGGTGGGCGATGGCATTGCCGAAGTGACCCCCACCTTCGTTCTGCTGCTGGTGGACAGCGCCGAGCGTCCGGAGGACATCGACCGCAACCGCGCCGAGGCCGCCCGCATCCGCGCCGAAGAGCGCTTGCAGCACAAGCAGAGCATGCACGAGTATTACCAGAGCAAGATCGCTCTTGACCGTGCCATGCAGCGCCTGCAGACTGCCGCAAAGTACAAGCGGTAAATTCAATTCTCCCTTTCCAAAAATCCAAATAGAGAGCTCCCCCTTGCACCGTTCCGGATTCCGCGCATCCGGGATGTGTGAGGGGGAGCTTTTTGGCGTTTACAGAGCAGTTTTCCCAAGGTGTTCCTCACTCCAGCGCAGCATCTCGTACAGCACGGGCACGAAACTTTCGCCCAGCGGGGTGAGGGTGTATTCCACCTTGGGCGGGACCTCCGGGTAGACTGTGCGGTGGAGAAAGCCCGCTTCTTCCAGCTCTCGCAACTGCTTGGTCAGGGTGGACTGGGTGATGCCGTCCAGCCGCCGCAGCAGCTCCCCAAAGCGCTGGACTTTATAAAACGAGACATACCATAAGATCAAAATTTTCCATTTGCCGCCGAGCAGGGCCTGTAGGTTGCACATGGGCACACACTGGGCCAGGGCGGGCGAAGTCGTATATTTGTTGGTCATCAGGATCCCTCCTGCGTTCAGTATACCGTGGCTGCGCCGGAAACACAAGGGGCAGGCCCATGGTACGAAAAAGAATACTAAGTCGTCAAAAAGACCGTACTTGATGCCGTGGCACCGGATAGGTATGATAAAGAGGAAGCCGGGCTTTATCAAACCATAAAGGAGAGGATTTTTGATGCACTATACAGGAACAATCTGGCGGCCGCCCTACGAGGCACAGTCGCTTTTGCTGGAGGTGACGGCGGGATGCACCCACCACAAATGCAAGTTCTGTACCCTATACGATGACTTGCCGTTCCAGTTTCGGATGACGCCGATGGAGGACATCGAAGCAGACCTTTTGGAGGCACAGACCTTTTATCGTGGGCCGTGGCAGAAGCATGGCGGTGTGAAGCGGGTCTTTCTGGCGGGAGCCAACCCGTTCGTGCTGGCGTTTGAACACCTTCGGAAAATTGCCGAGCGCATTCACGCTTATTTCCCAGAGTGCGAGACCATCGGCTGCTTTTCGCGGGTGACCGACATCGCGGGCAAGACCGATGCCGAGCTGGCCGAACTGCATCGACTGGGGTATGAGGGCATCAGCATCGGGGTGGAGACCGGTGACGATGCTGTGCTGCAGTTCATGCACAAAGGCTACCACGCCGAGGACATCGTGACCCAGACCGCGCGGCTGGACACGGCGGGTATTTCCTACGGCTACTTACTTTTGACCGGCCTTGCCGGAAAGGGCCGTGGTGCGGCAAGCGCGAAACAGAGCGTGGCTCTCCTGAACCGCACTCACCCGAAATTGATTGGCTCCTCTATGCTCACGCTCTACCCGAACTCGGAATTGTACCGCGAGATGCAGGCCGGGCGCTGGGCCGAGGAATCGGAGCTGGAAAAATACACCGAGCTGAAAACGCTGGTGGAGCATCTGACCATCCCGACCTTTTTCACGACGCCGGGCGCGTCTAATGCAGTCTATCTGGAAGGACGCCTCCCGCAGGACCGTGCCAGACTGCTGAACGCACTGGAACAGCTCTGCCAGCCGGAAAATGAGGCAGCGCTGCGCGACTACCGGACCCATCTCAAGCACCTGTAAGGAAAACTCCATGCACGCTCGAACTCCTTGCCGAATACGCTGTGGGTGAACCAAGCGAACATTTCGGCAAAGGAGTTTTTGTTTATGGCGACTGGAATTCTGCGCATTCAGGCATTTGCGGCCCGGCAGTCGGCACCGGTGGAGGGGGTCACGGTGAACATCGTCGGCGACGGCTTCACCGCGGCCCGGATGACCGACGCCGAGGGCAATGCCGCGGACGTGACCCTGACCGCCCCGGACTGTGCCCTCTCACTGGAGGAGGACAATACCACCCGTCTGCCCTATGCGGTGTGCAGCCTGACGGCTTCGAAGGCGGGGTACCGCACCGTCCGCATCCAGGGCATCCAGGTCTTTGCGGGGCAGGTGACGCTGGCCCAGCCGGAGATGATCCCCGAAACGGAGGAGGACCGGGACGTGGAGAACCCGCCCATCATCATCCCGCCCCACCCGCTGTTTGCGGGCGGCGGGGGCAGCGGCAGAGCGCCTGCCGATCCGTGCGCGCCTCGTGTGCTGGACCGGGTCATCATCCCGAAGAACATCACGGTCCATCTGGGCAAACCGGCGGCCTCGGCTCGGAACGTGACCGTCTCGTTCCGAAGGTATATCGCCAACGTGGCGTCCAGCGAAGTCTACCCGACCTGGCCGGAAAGCGCCTTGCGGGCGAACATCCACTGCCAGATCTCGCTGGCGCTGAACCGTATCTACACCGAGTGGTACCCCAGCCGGGGCTACAGCTTCAACATCACCAACTCCACCAGCTACGACCAGTATTACGTCCACGGGCGGACCGTGTTCGATGTCATGGTCCGGCTGACGGACGACATCTTCAATACCTATCTCCGGAAGACCGGAACGGTCAATCCCTATTACTCCGAATACTGCGACGGCAAGTCCGTCACCTGTCCGGGCCTGAAGCAGTGGGGCACGGTCACGCTGGCAAAGCAGGGCAAAACACCGCTTCAGATCCTGAAATACTACTACGGCAGCAACATCGAGATCGTCCGGACCAACAACATCCAGGCCATCCCGCAGAGCTACCCCGGCTCGCCGCTGCGGCAGGGCGATTCCGGCACGGCGGTGTTCACGCTGCAGCGGCAGCTGAACCGCATCGCGAAGGATTACCCCTTCTTCGGCAAGCTGACCGTGGACGGCGTCTTCGGCCCCCGCATGGTGTCCACGGTCAAGACATTCCAGCGGCAGTTCAACCTGACCGCCGACGGTGTGGTGGGGCGGCAGACCTGGTATAAGATCAGCTATATCTACGTGTCGGTCAAGGACCTTGCCGAACTGACCAGCGAGGGCGAGACCTCCAGCGGCACCCTGTCGGACGGCAGCTGGGGCGGCACGGCCCTGCGCACCGGTTCCACCGGCAGCGCGGTGGAGCAGGTGCAGTTCTGGCTGAATACGCTGGCGCAGTACGAATCTGCTATCCCATCCCTTTCGGTGGACGGCCGCTACGGCGCGGCCACGGCCAGCGCGGTGCGGGCCTTCCAGCGGCGGTACGGCCTGACCGTGGACGGCATGGTGGGCCGCGAGACCTGGAACGCCATCTACAACGAGTTCCGGAGCATCCAGTCGGACAACGGCACCCCTAACGCCTACCCCGGCACGGCCCTGCGGGAGGGGGCCAGCGGCCAGAACGTGCGGCTCGTGCAGTTCTGGCTCAAGATCACCCACACCGTCTATTCCAGACTGAACGACGTCACCGTGGATGGAAGGTTCGGTGCGGCGACCACGGCGGCGGTGAAGCGGTTCCAGACCTACTTCGGCCTGACCAGCGACGGCGTGGTGGGCCGCACTACCTGGAACAAGCTGTACGAGGTCTACAACGACATCGCCAACAAACTGCTGTCGTCCAGCCTGCGGCCCGGCGAGTATCCGGGCATCCTCCGGCGGGGCAGCAGCGGCACGGCGGTGCGGGAGCTGCAATTCTACCTCTACCTCCTGAGCGCCTATGAATCCAGCATCCCGGCGGTGGGCATCGACGGCAGCTTTGGTGCGGCCACCGAGAACGCCGTGCGGGCCTACCAGCGGTTTGCAGGACTGACGGTGGACGGCATCGTGGGGCGGGCGACCTGGGAGTCGCTCTACGGCAAGGCCTCGGCCCTGCGCAGCAGCGGCCCGGTGGTCACGCTGAAACGGCTGCCCTACCCCGGCCAGCCGCTGACGATGGGCAGCGAGGGCAGCGACGTGCTGTATTACACCATCCTGCTGCGGCGGATCGCCTATTACTTCGAGAGCGTGGAGGCACCGCCGCTGGCCACCGGCTACACCGGGGAGACTGCCGCCGCGACCCGCAGTGCCCAGGCGCTGCTCGGCCTGCCGGAGACCGGCATCGCGGACGCCGAGACCTGGACGGCGGTGGAGGCGCTGAGCCTGCAATTGGCGACCGGGATGCCCAACCCCGACCGGGATGCGGCACGGGAGATGGCATATCCGGGCCGTGCCATGAAGGAAGGGAGCGTCGGCCCGGACGTGATGCAGATCGAACAGTGGATCAACGACCGGGCGAACCTCTGCTGCGGGGAGGGCTTCGTGCGGGACAATTCGTCCTTCGGCCCGGCGGAGACGGTGGCTGTGAAGGCCGCGCAGGCGCGGGCAGGCCTGCACCAGACCGGCACCGTTGGCCGCGAGACCTGGGCGGCGCTGCGGGCGCAGAGCTGCGCATGTGATTTGGAGGAGGGATGACCCAATGGCACGGCTGCTTATTTACGATGCCTACGAAAACAAGGTCTACACCTATAACAGCCTGAGCGAGAACGACCCCATGCCCTACAGCACCGGCCGGACTCTGACCCTGCGGGAGTTCCGGGGCAGATCGAACAGCCCGGTGCTCTGGACCACCATCGCGGCGATGGAGGCCTGGAACCTGACCCGCCGCACGTACGGCCGCGGCATCCCGGTGGGGTATGCGTTCCGCCGCATCTGGGAGGGCGGCCACGGCACCCGCAGCCAGCACTATGCGGGGGTGGCCTTTGATGTGGGCCAGAGCCTCAGCCAGCCCCAGCGCACGGCCATCTACAGGGCCGCCCGCGCGACCGGGGCGTGGGGCTACGTGGAGCCGCTGAGCCAGACGCCCACCTGGGTCCACTTCGACCGCCGCTACGGCACCCCCGCATGCCGCGGCACCATGGCGGGCTACCCCACCCTGCGGCGGGGGAGCCGGGGCTGCTATGTGATGATCCTGCAGGACGCCCTCTCGACGCTGGGCTACCAGACCGGGAACCGCATTGACGGCCTGTTCGGCACCCGGACGGAAGAGGCGCTCCGGGGCTATCAGCGCCGCACCAGCCTCGCGGTGGACGGCGTCTGCGGCTGCAACACCTGGAAAAAGATCACCACAGCCGTCATCGGCGTGGGCCGGACCAAAACGACGATCGACTGAACGAAAACGAGGGCAGGAACCGGTCTGGTTCCTGCCCTCGTCTGTCAGCGGCGATGGATCTTTTTGGTCGGTCTGCGGCCATGCCAGACGTTGAGCAGCCACCACAGGCCATAGATGGCGAGGGCGAGCAGGCTCATGACGATCACGACCTTCAGGTAGAGGCTGTGGAAAAAGTCCTGCACCTTCGAGACGGTGAAGAGCAGGGCGTTCTGGTGGACATCCTGCCCGGCGATGAGGTTGACCACACCGATGGTCTCACCGGCAAGCTTGAGCTCCACCGTGCCGATGACGTCGCCCTGATGGATGGGGGCAGCGGCGTAATCAGGCAGATGGAAGTATTTCTGGGTGACGGTGCCGTCGCCGGAAGAGGGCAGCAGGGTCATCATGTTGTCGTCGGGGTAAAGCTGCAGCGTGTCGGTGTCGGATGAATACTTCACCGGGATCTCGGCCAGAGCCTGGTCGGTGTCCAGCGCGGCCTGGATGGAGAAGCTGTCGAACACCCAGTCGATGAGCTTGGTCGTCTCACACAGGGCCGGGCGGCGGTTCGCATAGCCGTAATCGTCGCAGGTGTCAGGGCTCTGCATGATGCAGAAGATATAGGTCGCGCCGTTCTTGTTGGCCCAGGAGACATAGCTCTGGTCGCCGTTGTCGTTCTTGTAGGCCATCACGTCGCAGATGCCGCCCTGCATCGCGCTGCGGTAGAACTTGCCGCCGCTCGTTTTGTTCAGGGCCACGTTCTGGCTGACCAAAACGAAGCTCTTGGCGTGTTTTTCCTTGGCGGGCATCGTGAAGGTCGGGGCGCTGGAGATCTCCCGGAAGGCATCAAAGCTCATCAGGTAGCGCAGGATGAGGTACATGTCCACGGCAGTGGTGGTGTTGCCGCTGTCCAGGCCGCAGGCATCGGTCCAAGTGCTGCCCGTCGTGCCGATGCGCTGGGACAGGGTGTTCATCTGGCTCACCCACCCGGTCAGGTCTCCGCCGGAAAGCTCGTACGCCAGGCCCATCGCGGCCTCGTTGGCGTTCCGTGTCACCATGGCGTAGAGCGCTTCCCGGTAGGTGAAGGTCTCGCCGGAGCGCATGTCTGCGTTGTCGGAGTTGTGGACGTAATCCGAGATGGCGAACGGCATGGTAAAGGTGTTGTCGAGCTGGTCGGCGTAGTTGGCCATCACCAGAGCGATGGTCATGTATTTCGTCAGGCCGCCGGCCGGCACCTGCTTCTGGCTGTCCTTGTCGTAGACGATGATGTTGGTGTCGGTGTTCACGATGTAGGCACTCTTGGCCTGCACCTCGTAGACGGGGCTGGGGTCGAACATGGCGCCTGCCGTCACAGCCAAACAGCTGAACAGGACCGCCAGAGACAAAAAGAGGGCAAAAATACGTTTCATGTGGACAATTCCTTCAAAAAGCGATAAAATAGAAAGACCGGGGCGCAGGATGCGGCCGGATAGGACAACAGGAAGAAGCCGGAGCTTCATTCTTTTATAATAACAGGTTTGCCCTGCGGAGACAAGGGCTTTTACAGCTTTCACACAGGGCGGGAGGAAACGAATGGTATATCTGACGGGAGACACCCACGGCGACATCGACCGATTCAGGCACGGCAGGCTCCGCTGGCTGAGCAGGCGGGATACCGTGGTGGTGCTGGGCGATTTCGGGTTCGTGTGGGACGGCAGCAAAGAGGAACAGAAAAAGCTGGACTGGCTGCGCAAACGCCCCTACACGCTGCTGTTTCTGGATGGCTGCCATGAGAACTACGACCTGCTGGCCCAGTACCCGACCGAGGAGCGGTTCGGCGGAACGGTCCAGGCGCTGGGCGGCAATGTCTACCATGTCTGCCGGGGCAGTGTGCTGACGCTGGAGGGCAAGAAATATCTCTGCTTCGGCGGGGCCGAAAGTCAGGACAAAGAGGAACGGGAGCCTGGGGTCAACTGGTGGCCGCAGGAGATGCCCTCGGATGAGGAATATGCCCGCTGCGAAAAGACGCTGGAAGAAAACGGCTGGCAGGTAGATTATGTGCTGACCCACGACGCCCCAAGCAGGTTCCTGGATTTTACTGCGCTGGCGCTGGGCGAGTCGAACCGGCTGCACCTCTTCCTCGACAAGATCCTGCTGAAGCTGCACTACGAAAAATGGTTCTTTGGCTGCTACCACAAGGATGTGGCCCTTTCCACCAAGAGCCGGTGCGTTTTCTGCGAGATCATTCCCATGAAATAATAGAATATAGAAAACGAGGGGCAGGCCGCTTTTGGCCTGCCCCTTGCTGCTGGTTCAGTTCATCGCACCGGCTTTTTCGAACATCTGCTCGACCTGCGCGGCCAGAAGTGCGTGGTCTGGTGCGGTGAGGAGCGGGTCTTCGGCCAGCAGGGCGGCGGCTTCGCTCTGTGCGGCGTGGAGGGTGCGGGTGTCGTTCATCAGGTCGGCGATCTGGAGGGTGGGCAGGCCGTGCTGGCGGCTCCCGAAAAAGTCGCCGGGGCCGCGCGTTTCCAGATCGTACTGCGCCACGGCAAAGCCGTCTGCCGTGGAGCAGAGGAATTTGAGCCGCTTCTGGACTGGCTCGCTCGTGTTGTCGCTGACGAGGAAGCACCAGCTCTCCACCGCACCGCGGCCTACCCGGCCGCGCAGCTGGTGCAAAGCGCTCAGGCCGTAGCGCTCGGCATTCTCGATGACCATGACCGTTGCGTTCGGCACGTCCACACCGACTTCGATGACGGTGGTGGAGACCAGCGCGTCCAGCTGCCCGGCCTTGAAGTCCTCCATGACGGCGGCTTTTTCCTTTGGCTTGAGCTTGCCGTGCATCAGGCCGACCCGGCGGTCGGGCAGCAGCGCCTTGGCGATGTCTTCGTAGTAGGTCTTCACGGCATTCAGCCCGCCGTCGGGGGTGTCCTCGATGGCGGGGCAGACGATATACACCTGCCGTCCGGCGTTGATCTCCCGGTCAAGGAAGCCGTAGAGGTCCCGCCGCTTCTTCCCGGTGATGCACCGGGTCTTGACCGGCTTGCGGCCCGGCGGCAGTTCGTCGAGGATCGAGATGTCGAGGTCGCCGTAGAGGAGCAGCCCCAGCGTACGGGGGATGGGCGTGGCGCTCATGACCAGCAGGTGGGGGTTCTCGGCTTTTTCGGCCAGCAGGCCCCGCTGCCGCACCCCGAAGCGGTGCTGCTCGTCCACCACGGCCAGACCCAGCCGGGCAAAGGCGACCCCCTCGCTGAGGATGGCGTGGGTGCCCACCACGAGGTCGGCTTCGTCGTTCCGGATGGCGGCCAGCGTGGTGCGGCGGGCGGCGGCTTTCATGCCGCCGGTCAGCAGGGCGACCCGCATCCCGAACGGGGCCAGCATCCGGTTCAGGTTCTCGGCATGCTGGGAGGCCAAAATCTCGGTGGGGGCCAGCAGTGCTGCCTGATAGCCGCTGCGGATGCAGGCCCAGATGGCGGCTGCCGCCACCAGCGTTTTGCCGCTGCCCACATCGCCCTGCAGCAGGCGGTTCATGGACTGCCCGCCCGCCATGTCGGTCAGGATCTCTGTCACAGCCCGCCGCTGGGCCCCGGTGGGGGCGAAGGGCAGCGCGTCCCAGAACGGCTGCGGGTCGAGAAGCTGCATCGGTGCCCCGGTGGCGGCGCTGCCCCGGTTCTTCATCCGGCCGATGCCCAGCTGCAAAATGAGCAGTTCTTCGTAGATGAGCCGCCGCCGGGCCGCAAAGGCGGCTTCCTCGCTCTCCGGGCAGTGGATGGCCCGCACGGCCTCTGCCTTGGAGAGCAGGCGGTACTTCTGGCGCATCTCCGGCGGCAGCGGGTCGGGCAGAAGCTCGGCATGGGGGAGCAGCTGGCGGACACACCGGGCGATGACGCTGCTCGAAAGCCCATCGGTCTGGGGGTAGACGGCCTCGAAGGGGGCGGCGGTGATCTGCGCCTCGGTGCGCACCTGGGGGTTGACCATCTGGCGGCGGAGCATCCCACCGGTCACGATGCCCTGAAAATAATATGCCTGCCCCAGTTCCAGCTTCTGGGCGGTGTAGGGATTGTTGAACCAGGTGATCTCCAGACTGGAAACATCGTCCCCCGCCGTGATCCGCTCCATCCGCCGCCCGCCGGGCAGGATGCGCCCGCCGGGCTTGGCGAACACCTCGGCCTTCACGACGCACTCGGTGTCGCAGGGTGCCTCGGCAATGGAGTAGGGCTTTGAAAAATCCATATATCTGCGCGGATAGTGGCAGAGCAGGTCCGCCAGCGTCACGATGCCCAGCTTCTCGAACCGCTCGGCGGTCTTGGGGCCGACGCCTTTCAGATACCGCACCGGCGTATCGGGGGTCAGGGTGGTGTGGGTCTCGGTGGTTTGAGCGGGCATGGCATGCGCTCCTTTCTGCACAGGATACCGCTATTGTAACACGGGGAAGGGGAGGATGCAATAAAACAAAAAATCCCGAACGCTTTCACGTTCGGGAATCTTTTGGAGGTGACGACCAGATTTGAACTGGTGGATGAGGGTTTTGCAGACCCTCAAACTAATGCAAAAATATAACGTGGATACAATGATAAACAGAACAAAAATGAATCTGGTATCCTTATTAGTAACCTTATTGCCTGTAAAACTCTTTTTCAGAACTTTTTTGAATTTATTTAGTATGACGAATTATAGAAACAATTATCATAAATTTCTTGTGCAAAATATCAACAAATGTCTTGACAGCTCGACAACGTGCCGCTATACTAATACCCGTACAAGGCCGGTACAGACCGGAAGAAACCTAGAATACGAGGTAAAAATATGATTGATGCAGCCCCAGAAAGCAAACTGACAATGAGCGTGCAAGAGATGGCATACCAGCTAGGTATTGGACGAAACAAAGCCTATGAGCTGGTTAAACAACGTGACTTCCCAGCCGTAAGAATTGGCGGTAACTATCGCGTGATAGCTGACAAACTTCCCGATTGGCTCAACAGACAGGCTGGGAAAACCTACTATTTTTAAGACCCAGACCGGGCAACTACACAACGACCATTCAACACAACAAAAATTTTTCACTAGGTACATGACCTAGATTCACTATAAAAATATGATACAAACGAACCTTTGAAAGCTCGGTGCATTCTGCATCGGGCTTTTTTGTATGCAATTTATTTCCGTTATGACTGTAATTGATTGGAGAATGATTTATGTTCAAGACAACATCAGATGGCAAAAAGTGGATTATCTTCAACAACGCTTTGGCCTCTTATATAGTAAAGCATGGTGGGCGTGTGGTATCTATCGCGCCTTTGAGAGAGGATACCCGGTTTTGCATCTTCTTTTTCAGCACCGATGACAAAGCCGCAGAAGCAGCCATGAAACAATGGCTGGACAATGCACAACACAAAATGACCCACCGTGACAATTTTTAAGATGACCACACGGCGGCGTAAATCGCCTGTATGGCCTCTATGAGAAGCTGTACAAGCTTTTCTTGTTAGATTAGATAACCTATATTGATATAACAAAGACGCTCTACGGGACATGCTAGAGCTATTTCAGAGCATCACGCTAGACGCTCTACGAAGTCCTGTAAGGGCGTTTTTGGTTTTACATGATGAATTAGGCATGATATGCAGAAACGCCTTGTAGAGCCTCACAGAGGCATTACAGAGCGTTTAATGATTAGGAGTAATGATTAACTATGAGTAGAAATAAAAAGAACCCGTATGACAAGCTGCAATTGCTTGCCAGCATCGACACGGTGAGTATTAAGACCACCGATGACTATATAATCCCAGCACAGACGCAGGACGGCAGACCGTTCAAGGGCGCAAAGTTGGTGGGACGTGATAACCGCAGCGAAACCCCAATAATCAAGCTCAACGTGAACACATACGCGGAAAGAGAACTGTACAATCTTGACGAATACATGAAAAATCTTCAACTCATGCTTGAAGATTTGCACATTCAAAATTATTGGTACAGCAGAGTTGACATAAGATTCGATAGCTTTATTTACAGTTGGGACGACCTTGCAAAGCTCAACCGTCTTGTGATTCACATTGATTACTTTATCCATGTTCGCCCAGACCTTGCAGAACCCGGAGCATTAAGAGGAAACGCGTACAAAAGCCTTGATAATTGGTACGAATTTGAGTTAGACGACACTTACCGCAGAGATAGTGCACAGATTGAGCATTATAACAAGTTGCTGGATGAACCAGAAGGAAGCGTCAAAAGCCGTCTGGAAGTCCGCACAACGCGGATTGCAGCCCCATCAAGCACTAATCCCTTTTCCTTAGATTCAGCGACACGCGCCCGTGTAGAGGGCTGGAAAAACGCTTTTAGAGGCTATGCGTTCTCATTCGCGGATATGCTGAGAGCCAAAAACACGGCCTTGATTTGGAAGTATGAGAACAACCGGGACGTGTACAACAGCCCGTCCGACTTCATCCAAAAGCACGTTGGGAGCATCTGGACAAAGGCGCAGCTTGATGAACTCTATGCCATGATGGGCGTAAATGACCCCCAGAAAGCCCGGAGGAACTTTGTCAACCGTCACAGAGGCTTGTTGACGTTCATCGAAATTAAGGATTTTCAGCTTTACATTGATTATTTGTGTTCCCGTCTGGACTCATTCCAAAACAGTCAAAATGACTCACAGGTGAGTCAAAACGCCGCTTAAACAGAGAGCCGTTTTAGCTAGGTATCATAAGGGTTTTGAGGCGTTTTTGACACACCCCCAATTCCTATAATATAGGGGAACGCGCGAGGGCATAACCAGTAAGACCCCAAAATTGAGTAAAGCCCGAAGCGCGTACCTCTTCTATTGTTCAATATCCTGATTCACTTCATTCTAATGAATTGAAGAATCCTGACGCTGTGAAAATCCCTTTGATAATCAATGAATCAATAACTCTTCTCATTTGCAAGTCCGAAAAGCTATTATGAATCGGGGAAATGTAACGGTTCGAGAATCAACACAAAACCCTTTGAATCTTTGTATCTTCTCGTTTCAATGTCCAACTTTCTTATAATGAATAGAGGAATGTAATCAAATTAAAAATGTCACCAAACCTTTTGAATCTTTGGCAATCCTCAACCGAATGTCCGAAACCCCTATATGAAGATGGACGTTGATTGAAAAAATGAGAGCCTTCTAAAATCAATAGGAGAATCAACAAAAGATTGCATCTTCTCGTTTCAATATCCGAAAAGCTATTATGAGATGGGAAGTTGATTGAAAAAATGAGACGGTTCGAGAATCAATAGGAAAGTCAATAAAACATTGCATCTTCTCGTTTCGGTATCCAAAAAGCATATATGATTGGTGAAATGTAACGCTGTTGAAATCGCCTTGATAATCAGAGAACCTTTATATCTTCTCTGTTGCAAGTCCGATAAGCGTATAATGAAAGCCCCAGATAAGGGAGAACGAAACCCTTATAATCATTTGTTGGGATTAGGTGAACGCCTAATCTCCTAAAAAACGACGTTTTTCCGATTAAAAATAACAAGCGCAGCAGCTTGTTTTTATATACAAAAGGACGGCGCAAGCCGTCCTTTTGTATTATGACGTTTTAACCAACTATTATTTAATCATCTAAAGATTAGGAGAACGATTTATGAATAATATTAACTGTTTTGAAGATTTGAAATCATTAAAATCAATTCCGCTTGACACCATCTTTGAATTTGACGGCGAACAATGGAAAAATATTCCATACGACTATTACGCAGACCGCTATCTTGTGAGCGATAGCGGAAAGAGTTGGAGCATCAAGCGACACAGACAGATGAACAATCACCCAAACGACAAGGGATACTTTGGAATCAACCTTTGCAAAGATGGAGTATTCAAGCGCAAGAGCATGAGCCGAACAGTTGCCCTTGCCTTTATCGAGGATACCCCGGAAAATTGGGAAGAATTGGAAGTCAACCATAAAGACGAGAACCCCGCAAACAACACTGTTGATAATCTGGAATGGATGACCCATGAACAGAATTGTAATTATGGGCATCATAATGAGCATATATCAGCATCCAGAAAAGGCCATAAGATGACCGCAGAGCAACGCGCCAGAATGAGCGAGTTACACAAGGGCAGAGGCGTTAGAGCCGTTGTACAGATGGACAGGGACGGCAACACCATGGCAGAGTATAGCAGTATCATAGAGGCCGCAGAGGCATTGAACATTGACCCCGGAAACATATCATCAGCTTGTAGAGGATACCGCCCAAGTGCAGGCGGCTTTTTGTTTGCTTATAAGGTTAGCTGAATCTAACAAAGAGAATCAGCTTTCTGTTAGATTGGTGTATCAATTCTGAAAAAAAGTCAATTACTTTGCCCAAACTATTGATTTATAGCGTTAGATTTGATATAATACAACTAATGAATCTAACGAACGTTACAATCAATAGTCTTATGAGGTAAGAGCCATGACATACGGATATTGCAGAATCAGCACCAAACAGCAGAGCATTGAACGACAGGTACGGAACATTAAAGCAGCTTATCCAGATGCAGACATTAAACAGGAAGCCTACACAGGTACAAAGATTGACAGACCTGTATTTGATTCTTTGATTGCAGCCTTGAAACCGGGTGATACAGTCGTTTTTGATTCAGTAAGCCGTATGAGCAGAAACGCAGAGGATGGATATAATCTGTATCAAGACCTTTATAATAAAGGAATCAATCTGGTTTTCCTCAAAGAACACCACATCGACACCGACACATATAAAAGCGCACTGACTAACCAGCTTGCAATGACAGGTGATGATACAGACCTCATCTTTAAGGGCATCAACGCTTATTTGCTTAGATTGGCTGCAAAGCAGATTAAGCTTGCTTTTGAACAGGCACAAAAAGAGGTTGACGACCTACACCAGCGCACAAAAGAGGGCATCCAGACCGCCAAGTTGAACGGAAAGCAAGTTGGACAGAAGCAAGGTGCAAAGTTGACCACGCAGAAATCTATTGCAGCTAAACGCTTTATCGCCAAGAACAGTAGAACGTTCGGTGGAAGTCTTAGCGACAAAGAATGTATTGCATACCTTGCCATTACTCCAAACACGTTCTACAAGTACAAAAAAGAACTGAAAGAGCAGAAGTAAAACCACAGCACCCCGAAAGGGGTGCATTTTTAGTTTGCGGATTGTGTGAATTTCCAAATTTTCGGTTTGCATTTTGTGCAATATGCCCCATAGTCCATAGGAAAACACCCCACGGAAAAACCATAACCGATATACGTTTAACAGACCTTGCCCCATATCGTGCCAGTTGAGCAAAGGAGCAAACCAGAGCCGAGAGAGCCATACTTTGCATATCTCTTTTCTGTTAGATTGGACAAACCAAAAGTTTTGAACTTTTTATGAACAACCTACTAACCATGCACAGAAGCCGAAAATCAAAAACGATTAACGATACTAACCCGATACTATGCAGCATCTTTTATTGTTAGATTAAGCTAACCGACAATCAGAGCAGAAACATAGATTTTCTTTGTTTCCTACACGTTCAAAAAAGTTAGGGGGATAAAACAAAAATTTCATTACCGTATAAACCATAGATTATATAGCTTTCGTAGCATCGTTATAAATCAATAAAAATATAGCTTTGGACGTGCTAGAGCATCAAAAAAATCCGTTGGCAGCATCAACCACCAACGGCAAAAATATTAAAATTTGAGGCCTTTCATTGCTTTTTTCCTGTCCTCACCAGAGGGATGAACATAGAAAGTAAGCGTTGTTTTCACGGTGGAATGGCCTAATTGGTCTGCTACCGTCCTTGCATCGTTTCCGTTGCGAATAAGGAGCGTGGCGCAAGTGTGGCGTAAATCATGCAGAGTATAGTTCTTTTCGATTCCAGCATATTTACAGACCTTTTTGAACTGCCGTCCAAGATACACAAGATTAACGGGTGTAGTGCTTTGGTTGGCAAGGTAACACCCAACAGGACAAGTCTTTAGACGTTCTTCTAACAAGGCTTTGGCATCGTCTCCAAAGTATGCGTGTCTGCCTCTTTTGGTTTTGGTGTGGTCTTGATAAATATAACCGGATGCACGTTTACCGGTTTCTGCGTTTATGTTGGCTACAATGGTAGCGTGTACGTCTAAATATTGTTCGGTAAGGTTTACATCTTGAGGACGCAAAGCGCAAGCCTCACCCTCACGCAAACCCGTGTAGAGCATGAGTTGATACACCCAGCTATATTCTGTTTTGTGCTGTGGGTCTGGATTTTGGCACTCAGCAAGAAAAGCCTTTGCCTCATCCGCACTTAATGGACTGATTTGCCTTGAATCTCTTTCTTTGGGCAAAACCACGTTATCACAGGGGTTAGACGTGATATGTCCGACCTTAACAGCGTATTTAAGGCAACTTCTCAAAGGGTCAAAAATTTTAAGTATTGTGTTGTAGGTATACGAATAGCTACCATCTTCTTTTTTGGCATCGCGTAGACGGTTGATGATTTGTGATTGAATGGTAGTCGTGTCAAGATTGATAAGCCGAATATTTCCAATATATGGAATAACGTGCTTTTCAATAGCTCTTAAATTACGTTCAAAGCTATCAGGAGCAACAGAGCCTTTTTTGACATTGTGCAGCCAGTCCATAATATAGGCATCAAAATAATCTTTTTCTCTTGTGCCCTCGGCAACAGTGCCCATTTTGTGAGAGAGCAACCATTGATTGCGCTTTTGCAAGGCCTCATTTTTGGTTTTTCCCTCAAAAGTCTTTCTGCCTTTTGTTCCATCCGCTTTTGTGTAGGGGATACGGGCAACCCAGTTGTTTTTACCTTTGGCCGGGTCAGGAGGGAAGATAGACCCCTCACCCTTTGGGCGGCGTGTTTTCTTTTCGGCCATGTCTGTCACCTCATCTAGTAGCCTTATTGGTAGCCTTATCGGTTGGAAAAATGGGGGAAAATTAGGTACTAGATAATTCTAACATAAAAAGCCCAAAAAGAAAAGACCTCTAAAACCATCGAATTAACGACAAATTTTAGAAGTCTCTTTGGAGGTGACGACCAGATTTGAACTGGTGGA
>OIYY01000739.1_pt1 | contig 21319 bp, 19 predicted proteins | sample 1588341 | NCBI WGS metagenome assembly OIYY01 (sample SAMN03283287) | human gut metagenome | biome: human-associated habitat; material: feces | host: Homo sapiens | place: Peru | collected 2012 | reverse complement strand
TGGGGAAGGTGCCGAACGTAGTGAGGCGGAAGGGGGCTGTGAACCGCGAAAAACTTTCAGCATTATTTTACAAAAATCTAACCTGCATTTTAGAATTTTTTCGATTTTTTCTAATATATATATATATATATATATATATATATATAGTTAGCAATAAATACATCAAATAAAAACATATTATATAAAGCTTACTTTAAGAAATGCCAGACGCAATAGTGCCTTGTTTAATGTATACAGTAAAAAATCTTATTTGGACTGATTAACTATAAATCTTCAAAGTAGTACAATGTAATGAGATATAACTGAGTTTGATTCTTCTAATTTTTGTATATTAGTATTACGAAAAATAAAATCAGGCTCTAGTATAAACAAAGGTAAGATTTCTCTTGATTGATATTCACTCTCATATCATTTCCGGAATAGATGACGGCAGCAAGGACGAGGCAATGAGCCTGAAAATGTTGCAGAAGGCTGTGGCTTCCGGTACGACTTCCATTTTTGCAACGTCGCATTTGCTACAGGCTGCACAAAATCCTGCATGGCAGGATTTTTTAGTTGGTGCAGAAAGGCTGCGCCAGCTGGCGGGTGAGCACAATTTACCGCTGGCGATTTATTCCGGCTGTGAAGTGTTTATGGATTGGGATTTGCTGGACATCATTGCTGAGAATGGCAGCTTTTGCCTGAACGGTGAAAATTTTGCTGCAGCGAGGACCAGTTATATCCTGGTGGAGTTACCTATGTATTTCATACCGAATTATGCTGATGATTTTTGGTATGAGCTGCGATTGAAGGGGGTTGTGCCGATTTTAGCACATCCGGAGCGTTATACTGAGTTAGTGACGAAGCCGGACCTGCTGTTGCGTTGGCGACGTGAGGGCTTGCTGCTGCAATGCAATATTGGCAGCTTTGCAGGGAGCTTTGGCGCGCAGGCCGAGCAGGCAGCGAAGCTGCTTTTGGCGAACGGCTTGGTTGATTTTGTGGGCAGTGATGCGCACAGGGACAGTGGGCGCGATACGGATATGCGCGCCGGTGCTGCTATAATCAGGGAGCTGGCCGGTGAGGCTGTGCTGCAGCAGCTGACGCAGATTAATCCGCAGAGGATTATTGATGGCATTCCTTTGAAGGTTAATGCACCGCAGCAGTTAATTGCAAAGGAAAAGAAATCTAAGTGGTGGAACAGGTTATTTAAATAATAAATATACCGTTTTTTTTGTTTAAAAATTTTTATTAAGGAGTATAAAATGAAAAAGTCATTAGTAGTATTGGCGTTGGCGCTGGCGTTAGGGACCGGCAGCGCTGCACAGGCGCAGGTGCAGGATTATGTGATGTGCCCGGGCGATGTGCTGCAGGTTGTGGTATATGGTCATGAGGATTTGAGTACACTGGCGGGTAATACGCAGAATTCGCCGTATGTGGTGCGCCCCGACGGCAGGGTGTCCTTCCCGCTGATTGGCGATGTGGATGTTACGGGCAAGACAGTGACGCAGTTCCGTGAGGAGCTGGTGAGCCGCTTCGGTTATTATCTGGTGAAGCCGCAGATCAGTGTGAATGTGGTGAAGCTGGGTACTACGCGTGTGTATGTGCTGGGCGAGGTTAAACGCCCAGGCCTGTTTGAGCTGGAAAAGAGCCACCGTGTGCTGGATGCACTGGCTAAGGCGGAGGGCTTTACCGAAAAATCTGCCAAGAGGAATATCTTTTTGGTGCGTGCCGGTTCTACCGAGGTGCAGCAGCTGAACATCAACAATTATCTGAGGAAGGCTGACCAAAGCGCGAACCTGGAGCTGCATGAGGGCGACTGCCTGTATCTGACCAGCAACCATAAGGTTATCTTCAGCAAGGATATTATGCCGTTCCTGACCGGTGCATATTACATCAACGAAATTAAAAACGATGATTGAGGAGAATAGATGTGAGTAAGGATTTACATAATGACGAAGAGATTACTATAGACCTGCTGGAAATAGCCAATATTTTGAAGCGCAATGCAGGCAATATCGCCCGCGTTACCGGTATTTTTGTGGTGGCAGCAGGCGTATACCTGGCTACGGCCACGCCGGTATACGAATCGCAGGCTTTGCTGCGTGTTAAGCAGCCTAAGGGCATTGGCACCAGCCTTTTGGAATCCATGCCGATGGGCAATGCCATGGCCAACACCCAGCTGATGAACACCTATGCAGAGATTTTGAAGAGCCGCAGTGTTGTGGTGCCCGTAATCCAAAAGACGGAGCAGCCTAATAAGGAAGGCAAGTATCCTGCTTATGATGCTTATGTGAAAGGACGTATTACTACCGCGCCCTTTAAGGATACCGAAATCATGCAGCTGACGGTGCGTGCAAATACGCCTGAAAAGGCTCAGCAGGCCAATAAGCTGATTGTGGACGGCTTTTTGAAGCGTTTGACGGACCTTTCGCGTGACCAGCAGAAGGCTACCCGCGGCTTTTTGGAGGAGCGTGCTGTGGCTGCCAAAAATGAGCTGCAGACTGCGGAAGATAAGCTGACAGATTATAAGAAGAAAAATAATATTATTGCTCCCGATGATGCTGTGAAGCTGGCGAGCGAAAAGATGAGCATGGTGGATAAGCTAAGCGCGGAAAACAAGGTGGCGCTGGCGACTGCCAATGCGCGCCTGGCAGCGGCTAACGGCCAGCTGCAGGGCGAGGCTGTTTCTATTGCGGATAACAGAACGATTCAATCCTATAATGCGAAGCTGGCAGAGCTGGAGGGCGAGCGCATCAGCTATATGGATAAATATACTGAAAACCACCCGAAGGTGCAGCAGGTGAACCAGGAGATTGCCGGCCTGAAGGCTAAGATCAAGAGGGAGATTAACAAGGTTGCCGCTTTGCAGGCTCCCAGTGATAACCCGGTACACCAGCAGCTGCTGGCCAGCAAGTTCAGCAGCGAGGCTGAAGCGAGCGTGGCACAAAGCAACCTGGCCAAGTTGGCGCAGATTGACGGCGAAAACAAGAACGGCTTAAAGGAGCTTTCCGATAAGGAGCAGCAGTTTGTCGGCCTGCTGCGTGATGTGACGGTGGCTAACGAGATTTACGTTATGCTGGCCAAACGCTTGGAGGAGGCCAAGGTTGCGGAAGCAAGCGTTGCTACCGAGGTGCAGGTGGTGGACAGCGGCACGTTGCCGGAAGCCACTGTGAAGCCGCGTAAGTCGATGACACTGCTTTTGGCAGCACTGCTGGGCATTTTGGCAAGCAGTGGCTTTGTAGTGGTGCGCGAGCTGCTCAACAGAACAATCAAGACTGCCGATGATGTGGCACAATACCTGGATTTGCCGCTTTTGGGCAGTGTTCCTGATTTGGAGGATTTGCAGAAGAATATGCAGGAGAAGGATAAAAAAACTGGCCTGGCTGTGAGAATGTGGAGGAAAATATGGAAGGCTTAAACCTGATTGCACATAATGATTTGAAGAACCCTGCGACGGAGGCATACCGTGTTATCCGCACCAGCATCCAGTTTGCGCAGGCTGGTAAGGAGCTGAAGACGCTGGCTGTTACCAGCTGCATGCCTAACGAGGGCAAGAGCATGACTGCTGCCAATTTGGCGGTGGTGCTGACGCAGGCAGGCAAGAGCGTGCTGCTTTTGGATTGCGATATGCGTAACCCGACTGTGCACAAGAATTTTGGCCTTTCCAATAAGCTGGGCCTTTCCAATAAGCTGGGCCTTTCCAGCTGCATCAGCATGGACACACCGCTGAGCGCTGCAGTGCAGGCTACGAAGGTGGACAACCTGTATGCGGTGACAAGCGGCGTGATTCCGCCGAACCCGAGCGAGCTGCTGGGCAGCGAGCGCATGCGGGAGCTGCTGCAGGAGGCCAGAGAGATTTATGATTATGTGCTGATTGACCTGCCGCCGGTGCTGCCGGTTGCGGATGCCCTGGTTTTGGGTGCTTTGGTTGACGGCGTGGTGTTGGTTATCGAAAGCGGCGAGGTGAAGGTTGACTTGGCGCGCGATGTGAAGAAGCAGCTGCAGCATGCCGGGGCGAATATCCTGGGCGTTGTGCTGAACAAGGTGCGCAGTGAGCACCATGGCTATGGTTATGGTTATGGCTATTACTATTACTACGGAAGCAAGGAAGCTTCCAACGGGGAGGGAAAGTAAGCTAAACAGCTGAGCTGACTGATTTAAGTTGTTATGTTAATTGATGTGTTTTAAAGAAAGTGTTCGTGATGGATTCGTATGAGCATTAATGAAGTTAGCAAAAAATTAAATATAAGATGGCTGCTGATGGCTTACGACATAGCGATTTTCCTGCTGGTTGTGTTTTTTATTGTCAGCGCTTACGGAATTCATCCAGAAGATATAACGGAGTTTGTGGAGACTGTTATTGCCACGCTTGCTTGTCTGCTGTTTTGCCGCATTATGGGTAATGTTTACCATATGGTAATCCGTTATGGCGGCGTAGGCGTATATATGCGCCTTTTTGCGACAGATTTGACGGCACTGCTGTTTTACTTCCCGCTGAAGTACGTTTGTGGCCTTCGCAATATGGAAAGCAAGACATGGCTGCTTATTATCATGCTGAACTTGCTGGGTGCTGTGGGCATCCGCCTGATGTACCGCTATTGCTACCGCTACGGCGTGCGCAAGGATAAGAAGGGAGAATTCCTGCGCTGGCTGCTGGTGCTGTTTGCCGGTGAAACTGTTATCAAGGAGCGCCGCAATAAAAATAAGCGTATCCGTGTGGCGGTGCTGGGTGCAGGGCGTTTGGGCGCTGTGTTGGCGGATGAGCTGTTGAGCAATGACAGTGCTGCCTATGTGCCGGTTTGCTTTATCGACCAGGATGAGGAAAAGGTGGGACGCGAGATTATGGGCCTGCCAATTTACGCGGAAGGCGAAGATACCCTGGATGACCTTAAGGACATTGGCGTGCAGGAGATTGTTTTTGCTATTACCAATATCGTGAATACGAATAAGGAGATGCTGTTCAACTTCTATCGTAAGGCAGGCTACAAGGTTAAGGTTTATGACTTTTCCGTGGCTGATATTGCCAAGAGCGGCAAGCGTATGCTGCGTGAGTTTGATATTGATGAATTGCTGTTCCGCCAGCCTATTGTAGTAAACAATGAGTTTGTTGCTGATTATTATAAGGGCAAGGTTATTCTTGTTACCGGCGGCGGTGGCAGTATCGGCAGCGAGCTGTGCCGTCAGCTGGCGAAGATGCAGCCTAAGCAGATTGTGGCGCTGGATATTTATGAGAACGGCGTTTATGACCTGCAGCAGGAGCTGCGTTTGCGTTATGGTGATGAACTGGATTTTAAGGCAGAAATTGCCAATATCTGCTGCGAGTGTTCCATGCGTAGGATTATGGAGGAATATCATCCGCAGATTGTGGTGCATGCTGCAGCACATAAGCATGTGCCTTTGATGGAAAAGAACTGCATTGAGGCGGTGGAAAACAATGTTTTTGGTACGCTGAATGTGATTAAGCTGTGCGAGGAGTATGGTGCGCAGCGCTTTATGATGGTTTCTACAGATAAGGCGGTCAACCCCACGAATATTATGGGTGCGACAAAGCGTATGTGTGAGATTATCGCAAGGGCGCACAGTGCATCCGGCAGCAGTGTTGTGTTCAGTGATACGCGCTTTGGCAATGTGCTGGGCAGCGCAGGCAGTGTTATTCCGCTATTCAAACGCCAGATAGCCAATGGCGGACCGATTACGCTGACGGACAAGCGCATTATCCGCTACTTTATGACGATTCCGGAGGCCAGCCAGCTGGTGCTGCACAGTGGTGCTATCGCCAAGAACGGCGAGCTGTTTGTACTGGATATGGGCCAGCCGATTAAGATTTATGATCTGGCGGTGAATATGATTAAGCTTAGCGGGCTGGAGGCTTTCCGCGATATTGATATTATCGAGACAGGCTTGCGCCCCGGTGAAAAGCTTTATGAGGAGCTGCTGGTGAAGAGCGAAACGCTGCGCAAGACGGATAATGATTTAATCTTTATCGAGAAGGACGAGCCGATCAGCATGGAGGAGCTTGAGAGCAGGCTGGAGCTTTTAAGAGAAGCGATTAAGTCTAACGATGATGAAACCGTCAGAGCGGCTATGCGCAAGGTCGTGCCGACGTACAAGACGCCGGAAGAGGTTAACTGCAGGGCTGCAAATGCGGCGGAAATGCAGAATGCGAAGGTTGTAGAGTAGAGGTAAGAGACATGTCTAAAAGCTTACTAATTATCGGAGCTGGCGGTCATGGCCAAGTTGTTAAAGAGGTCGCTGAAGTACTTGGGTATGACAAGATAGCTTTTCTTGATGATAACAGTGTAGAAGCAATTGGCAAGATTGCTGATTCAAAAAGCTTTGTCCAAGAGTATCAAGCTGCTTTTGTAGGTATTGGCAATAATAAGTTCCGCAATGAATTACTGCAAAGGTTAGAGCAAGAGGGATATGAAATTCCTGTACTACTTCATCCGACAGCCTATGTCAGTAAAACCGCTGTTATAGGCAAGGGAACAGTGGTAGAACCAAAGGCTATTGTTAATGCGAACAGCAGAGTTGGCCTTGGCTGTATTATTTCTGTTGGTGCTATTGTTGACCATGATGTAGTTTTGGAAGATTGTGTGCATGTGAATGCAGGTGCAATTTGCAAGGCTGGCAGCAGAGCTTGTATATTCGCAAAGATAGATTCTGGTGAAATACTTCAATGATTTTGAATATTAATGGAGAGGTTATTTTAGATGTATAGACATTTTTTCAAAAGATTATTAGATATAGTGTTATCATTTTGCGGGTTAATAGTTTTATCACCTATATTCTTAGGTTTAATCATAGCTGTGAAGCTTGATGATCCTGGTCCTGCTTTTTTTACACAGAAAAGGATAGGTATTCATAAAAAGACCTTTGGTTTACATAAATTTCGCAGTATGAAAATGTCTACACCTCATGATACACCTACTCATTTATTAAAGAATCCAGAACAATATATTACTAAAATTGGTGCTTTCTTAAGAAAATCCAGCCTAGACGAATTACCTCAGATTTGGGATATTTTTGTTGGCAATATGAGTATTGTTGGTCCGAGACCTGCTCTTTGGAATCAGTATGATTTGATTGCAGAAAGAGATAAATATGGAGCTAATGATATAATGCCTGGACTTACCGGCTGGGCGCAGATCAATGGTCGAGATGAACTTGAAATTGACGTGAAGGCAAAGTTTGACGGTGAATATGCTGCGGCATTGAATGCAGGAAATTTCAAAGGCTTTGCGATGGATGTGAAGTGTTTCTTTGGCACAATTGTAAGTGTGCTTAAACATGATGGTGTTGTGGAAGGTGGTACGGGTGAGATGAAAAAACAAGAAGAAACGAAAGATACAAAACAGGAGGCATCAACAAAATGAATTTGGTTAGTGTTGTTGTTGCTACATATAGAAGAAAAGAAGAATTAGAAAAATCACTTGAATCGTTGGCGAAACAGAGTTACACAAACATGGAAATTATCCTCGTTGATGATAATGGTGATGTCAAATGGAACAAAATCGTTATTGATATAGTCGATCAATTTCAAAAGGCGTATCCCATGGCTTCAATCAATCATATCGTGAATTCGCCTAACCAAGGCTCCGCCAAAACTAGAAACATCGGTATAGATGCAGCAAATGGTAAATACATCACTTTTTTGGATGATGATGACATTTATTTGCCAGACAAAGTAAAAAAACAGGTTGAATTTATGGAAAATGGAGAATATGACTACTCCATTACAGACTTGGTTCTTTATAATGAAGAAAACAAAGAGATTGATAGACGTGTACGTTCGTACATACAGGCAACAAATGCCGAATCACTTAGAATGTATCATCTGAAATATCATATGACCGGAACGGATACTATGATGTTCACGAAAGAATATTTAGCTAAAATTGGTGGCTTTGCTCCCATAGATGTTGGAGATGAGTTTTATTTGATGCAAAGAGCTATTGAGGGTGGAGGAAAATTTGGGTATCTGCCAGGTTGTGAAATTAAAGCTTATGTTCATACCGGTGAAGGCGGTTTGTCAAGCGGTGACGGGAAGATAAAAGGTGAGAATGCGCTGTATGAATATAAGAAAAAATACTTCCAACAGTTGAAAAACAGCGATGTTCGGTATATCAAGATGCGGCACTATGCAGTAATTGCTTATGCCGAATTGAGACGCCAAAACTATGGTAAGTTTGTTTCTAATGCAATTAGATCGTTTGTCGCTTCTCCGTTTAGATTTTTTACAATATTGAAATGATAGGAGGAGCATATGAAGCACGTAGCAATTACATTTGATGACGGCAGATCGGATAATTATTTGTTGGCAAAACAAATAATGGATAAGCATCAGCTTCGTGGAACGGTATATATTACAACGGGATTTATTGACGGTACATGGGAAGAAAAAGAAGTATTGAAAAGTCCCACAAGACCATTAACGATAACCGAAATAGTAGACTTATACGATTCAGGATGGGAAATTGGGCTGCATGGAGATAAACACCAAACCCAGGTTGATGATATGCGGGTTGCGCTGGACAAATTGCAACTGTGGGGAATTGAATACAAAAAATGGGGAATTTCTATTCCTAATTCAGCTACAAGTGAAACAGAGATAGAATCAATATTTGCGAGCGAATATGGAGAGAAGATTTCATATGTTCGCCGAGGGAGAAGATGCGATACTGCGTTGTTAAAAAATAAGGTGCTGTATGGATTGTATTCTGTTTTGAAATCAAAATGGGCATACCGTCGATTTAACGCTGAGAACGTCTTTTTTTGTGATGATATTGATAAATCAAGCATTCCCAGTGTTGTTGTAAAGGCAAATGATATTTCGACTCTAATCATTGATTTTATTGAAAGGCTCACAGATGAAGCTACGGTAGTGTTGATGCTGCATAGTATACTTCCAGCAAGTCATCCCATGTGCGGTAAAGACCCTTGGAGTTGGGATGAGAAGAATTTTGAAATGTTATGCTCCGGTCTTGAATCGATGATGAAAAACAATAAGGTGGAAGTAGTGCCTTTAATTGAGCTTATGAAAGGGCGAGTGGGATGAAAAAAATAGAAAATAAAGTTATTGTTTGGAGTATCGATGATTTTAATACTCTTGGTTTGATGCGTGAGCTTGGGAATGCTGATCTAAATATGCTTTTTTTGGTCAAGGGGTGTGCTGGATTTGCTGTAAAAAGCAAATATTGTAAAAAGTATATCGAAACTCCCACAATTGAGGATGGCTACAAGTATTTGATGGAAAACTATGCAAGCGAAAGTAAAAAGCCGATCCTTATTATTTCAAGTGATGAGATCATTACGTTTGTTGATCAACACAAAGATGAATTTGAAAAACTTTTCATCGTACCGGGAACGACTACAAAAGGAAACGTTGAAAAGTACATTGATAAAAATAATATGACAACTCTTGCTGAAGAAATAGGAATATTATGTCCAAAATCAAGAGCTATAAGAAAGGGAGCAGATATTAGTGATATTCAATTTCCATGCCTTATTAAACCCAGTCATCAAAAGCCGGGACATTATAATGAGTTTAAGTTCAAAATTTGTAAAAGTGCAAAAGCATTAAAAAAGACCCTTCGATACGTAAGACCGGATTCTGAGTTTATTCTCCAACAATACATTCCAAAAGAGTTGGATTTGCTTGTGTACGGCGGAAGAATGTGGGATAACAACACCATTTTTGCAGGTGCATTTATTCGTGATCGATGGGCAGACAGCGGCTCATCCTCGCATGGATATTTTACGGAAAATATTCCTCAATGCGCCGATACAACTAAAATCCTAGAATTTCTTGAACGTATTGATTATCATGGTTTATTTAGCGTGGAATACGGGTTGCTCGAAAACAAAGCATACTTTTTTGAGATCAACTTGAGAAACGACGGAACATCACATTATTTTTACCAAGCTGGCGCCAATATTCCGTTGGCTTATGTCTATAGTTCTGCAGGTTTAGACTATTCTGATATTCCCACTAAGGTAAGCGGTGAGCAGTGGTTTATTGATGAATTGTTTGACGTGGAGAATGTGATATTAGGTAAGATAAAGAAAACAGTATGGAAAAAGGATATGAGCGAGGCAACGGTTTTCAAATATTATGACAAAGATGATACTGTTCCTTATGAAATAGCTAAAAAAGGAAAAACAAAACAGATTGTTCAAGATATTATTCTAAAACGTTTTCGTTTATATATTGTATTTGTTTTAGATAAGATTGGACTTAGAAAATAACATCCATTATTGCTAATTGGTCAATGCGATACGGACAAGGAGGTTAGCCGTGAAAAAGAAAATACTGTTTGTTTATGATTCGATGATGACCGGCGGAACTTCAACGGCATTATTATCCTTGCTCAACACTATTGATCGCAGCAAATATGAAATCAGCTTGCTGTTATACACCAACACAGGAGCAATGTTGGGAGAGATTCCAGAGTTTGTTCGTTTGTTAGCTCCAGCATATAAGGAGTCAGGAATCTTATCCTCTGGAAAGCGGAAGATCGTTAGAACTATTCTCAATGGAAGGATTTTTCTTGCGCTGAAATCGTTTTTTAAGTATAAAAATACTCCCAAAGGGAAATTTCGATATATCCTTATGCACTACGGGATGGCGGCGCAAGTGTCACTATCTCGAACAGTAGAAGAACAATTCGATTATGCGATTGGATTTATGGAGGGGTGGTCGAATGAATACATTGCTTCTTCAAAAATCAAAGCAAAGAAGAAATTCGTTTGGATACATCCACAATATAAAAGTTGTTATTTAATCCCTGAAATTGATCGTAAAACCTTTGAAGCGGTAGATGGAATAGCATTGATTTCTGAGAATTGCTTAGAGCAATTTTTCGAGTTTTTTCCCGAATATCAACACAAGACATATGTTGTGCCAAATATTATGTCATCAGATTTGGTTTTTCAAAAATCCAGAAAAGAAGATGTTCTATTAACAAAGGCGAAAATCAATTTTTGTACTGTTTGCCGTTGCGATATTCAAGTCAAGGGGCTTGACCGCTTGCTGAAGGCTTTTTACGAGCTTAAACAACAAGGATTAACTAAAGATGTTATGTGGCATCTTATCGGCGGTGGTGGTGAGTTTGAACAATTCAAACAAGAAGTCGAGAAATTGGGAATGTCTGATACCATTATTCTCTATGGAAATAAATTCAATCCACTTCCGTACTTGCGACAAATGGATGTGTTTATTCTTGCGTCCAGATATGAGGGAAAACCTGTTTCCGTGACAGAAGCACAGATTTTAGGAATTCCATGCCTAATTACCAACTATGAGTCAGCAACTTCACAGGTAGAACATCAAAGTAATGGTGTTATCATGGATAATAATTACACAAGCATATATGAAACCATAAAAAAAGTAATTCAGAATCCTCAATCATTATCAAGATGGAAAGCTAACACGTTAGCAGGCTCATATAGTAATGAGCAAGATATCAAAGCTTTTTACAGTTTGATAGAAACGAAGGATGTTCAAAAGGAGGGTGATTAAGTGAACCAATTAAAGAATACTGACAGGAAAACAATAACTCATCTATCTACATATGGATTGGCGTTATTTCTATTCCTGATTCCGTTTGAGTATCCTTTAGCAGATCTCATGGCAGTTAGTCCTTTGAGATTAGTCGGATTATTTGCGATGGGTTTGGCAATTATCGATATATTGATGCAAAGAACGCTTAGATTGGATTATCGCGTTGTATATGTTGTATTCTGGTTGCTTTATGGTTTAATAACATATTTGTGGGCAATAGATGAAACTCGTTGGCAATCTTACTATTCCATATACCTAAATAATGCTTTGATGTTCCTTTTATTTTCGATGATATCGTTTACAAAATGGGAAGCTGATTTCTTAAAGAAATTAATGATATTTGGCGTTGGAGCATTATTACTGTATATGACATTTGTTCCGGATGCCGTTGTGTATAGTGATTATCAAAATCGACTGACATTGAACGCCGGTGCAGATGGTCTTGATCAGAATTATCTCGCAGCTTTGATGTTGATTTCATTCGGTATCGTTTTTTACAACTTGTGCAATACGAAGCAAAAGAGAACGCATAAAATCCTATCGATTGTTTTTTGTGTTGCGATTGCATATTATACGCTACTTACGGGATCAAGGTCGGGATTGATAGCAGTTTCGCTGATTGTGTTGTTAAGTATAAATACGTCATGGAAAACACGCTTATCAATTGGTATTCCAGTAATCCTCATTGTCCTTGTTGTTTTCCCACTTGTAATGGAGTATATACCTGAAGAACTTATGGAAAGGTTTTCGTTAGAGGCTTTGACCGGAGAGAAAGCGGAAAGTGGCACACGTTTGTTAATTTGGGGAAAGGCATTGACTTCAATAAAAAATCTTAAATGGGTGTTTGGCTGCGGAGTTGGAGCTTCGCAAAGTGTAGTTGGAAACATTCTTGGAATGGGAAAGGATATGGCGATTCATAATCATTACATTGCATCGCTTGTTGAGGTTGGAATTTTTGGCTCAATTCTTTTAACTATTCCTGTAATTAAGATGATTGCGAAAGCCTTAAAAAATGATAAGAGTGTAGCAACTGCTTTTTTTGGAATTCTTTTGATGGCATTTTTTGTCGATGTGCTTACTACAAAATTCTTTTGGGCAGCAATGATTTTATTGAGTATTTGTTGTTCTACCAAAACAGATATTTCAGCAAAGGAGGTATCTTGAAATGAAAATTGGAATATTAACATTTCCGAATTCTCCGAGTTTCGGAGCAGCATTGCAAATGACAGGACTTTATCGTGCAATAGAGAATCTTGGAAACGAAGTCGAAATAATAAATTATCGTAATGAGTTTATGTCGAAAAAGAAACATATTCAGAAAAGAAGTTCGCTTAAGACTTTGGCGATCTATTTATTGGATATTCCCGGAAGAAATAGTTTCATGCGATTTGAAAAACAATTGAAATTGTATCCTTCAAAGATAATATATGATACAGAGCAGCTCAAGCGGATTGTGAAAAGATATGATTATTTGATTTGCGGTAGCGATCAGGTTTGGAATCCTAATATAACTGGTGATGACTTAAACTATTTTTTTTCGTTTTGCGAAGATGATGCAAAGAAAATATCATATGCAGCAAGTTTTGGCGTTGATAAATTGGACGGTGTATTTGCCCAAGCGGTAAAAGAGCAGTTGGAAAAATTTAAGGCTATCTCTGTAAGAGAGGAACAAGGAGCAAAGATTGTCTATGAATTGCTAAATTCAAACTGTGCTATTGTTCTTGATCCTACTATGCTCATCGAACAGAATAAATGGCGTTTGTATGAGAAGAAGCTAAAAGGATTGCCATCAAAATATATCGCAAAATTTATATTTAATTACGACAAAAATGTTGAAGAGAAAATAGAAAAGTTAGCAGAACAAACGGGATTGCCTGTAGTAACAATCGGAGGCACATTTATATCAAAACTAAAAAGCGGATTGTTCACCGGGTCAATCGGTCCAGCTGAATGGCTTTATGTTTTGGATCATGCCGATTATGTAGTTACTGATTCGTTTCATGGAGCAGCTTTTTCCGTTATCTTTCATAAAAACTTATTGGTTTCACTGGCTTCGTCTACCAATTCTCGATTAAAAACATTATTGCATACGTTTGAACTTGATAATCGTGTAATTGGAGAGATACTACCAGAAGGAAAAATTGATTATAGAAATGTCGAAAGAATAATGATAGAAAAAAGAGAGGAATCGCTTGATTTTCTAAGAAAAGCAGTAAACGGTGATTAGAGTATGAAGAAAGCACACATCATTCCAAAGCATATAAATGGACCTGCTTTTGATTCGATTTTGTTAGCATTTATACAGATTGTTACATATGCAACCAATATTGTGACGACAAAAATATTATCCATAGAACTATCATTGACAGAATACGGTACTTATTCAACTGTCAATTCGGTTATTACAATTGCAGCTTCATTTACCTTATTTGGTTTGGGGGATTCGATTAACTACTACTACAACAAGAAGGGCGATGATGAGGATAGAAATGAATATGTAAATACTGTATTTTTCATTCAGCTTCTGGTTGGTGTATTTGTAGGAATTATATTGATGTTTGCCTCTGGAGCGATTTCAAATTATTATAGAAATCCGTTGGTAAAGCCGTTAATTTGGATAGTGTGTCTAAAACCGTGGATTAGTAACGCAACACACCTGTATCAAGTTTTATTTGTTTCGAGTGGAAAATCAAAACTTATCGCTATTAGGAATCTGATTATAGCGCTACTTAAGGTCATATTACTGTGTGTGTCGGTTAAATTCTTTGATAGCCTTAATGTAGTTTTTTTGTGTTTGGTACTTTTGGATGTTGCGCAGTTGATTGCTTTTAAGTATATATTCGGGAAAATAAGATTTCCTATAAAGCTTTTCTCGTTCTGTAAGGAAAAGATTGTACCGATAGTTAAATACTGTGTCCCGATGGGGATATATTTTGTAACAACAACGCTTATGCGTGAAAATGATAAATTGGTAGTGGGAAGATTTGGTACCACAGAAGAACTAGCCATATATACTAATTGCGCCAAAACACTTCCGTTGAATATATTGGTCACTTCATTTGCAATTGTTCTGATTCCATACATAATGAAAAGCGTTACAGGAAGAAATTATCAGACTACAATTAGCGTACTACGCAAATATCTTACGGTAGGTTATTTGTCGGTTTGGATGTTTAGTGGTGCATTATTGTTGTGTGCACCAGAAGCAATTCAATTTTTTTATTCAGCAGAATATATTTCGGGTACACCAATATTTGTGATCTATATTTTTGATGGTATGGTGCAATTTGCAAGTTTTCATTTAATCATTGCAGCAAATGGGAATTCAAAATTTTTAATGGGAACATCAATCGTATTATTAATAGCGAATGTCATTTTGAGCTTAGGACTATATTATCTATTAGATATGTTTGAAATAGCAATATATGGTCCTGCTGTAGCAACGTTAATTATTTCCGTTATCTATGTTATGATTTTGTGTGTGAAATCATCGAGAATATTGAATATGCCAATTAGAACATTTTTGCCGATAAAGTCGATGTCGGTATATTTATGTGAGATTGCATTTGTTGGAGCTATCTTCGCTTTAATCAAGTATGGGTTGACCTATACAATAATTCCTTGGATTGCTAGTTTTATTGTTGTTTGCATTTGTTATTGCATGACGATAGTATTGCTAAATATAAAGAAGTATAAAACATTGTTTTTGGAAATCAATCAATTAAAAAAATCTGAATTGTAGTGGTGAATATATGATAGCAACTTTACTGAAAAGAATTTACCATAAAATGTTATTGAATAGTCTGCGTCAAAATTTGAAAAAATCAGGGGGGGTATATATTGATGAGCATTTTACTGTCGTTGGCGCTCAAAATATGAGCTTTGGAGACAGCGTATATATCGGTCCTAATGCAACATTGATGGCAGCAGGCGCTCAGATAGAAATCAAAGGACACTTTATGTCTGGTCCGGGGCTTACGATTATTACCGGCGATCATAGAATTGACATTCGAGACAAATATATGGATGAAGTAACAGTGGCGGAAAAATTGCCAGAAAACGACCAACCTGTTGTTATAGAGGAAGATGTGTGGTGTGGAGCCAATGTTACCATATTAAAAGGTGTTACGATCGGAAAAGGCAGCGTAATTGCTGCCGGAGCTGTTGTTACAAAAAATGTTGGAGAATATGAAATATGGGGCGGAGTGCCTGCAAAAAAATTAAAGAATCGCTTTGACGATTGATGGACATAGGCAGAGGGGGAATAAATATGGATAATAAAAACATTTTATGGATATGTGGGATAGCTTGGCTGAGAGATGATAATACCTATTTCCCCGAAGCGACTTATCCAGGAATAGTTTCCGGTTCCGCGTTTCAACAAGCGATTATAGAAGGTTTGGAGACGCACAACCACAAGGTTAGAATACTTTCTGATTGCGATATGTCTTCGGGAGAAAGAGTTGAATGGAGTCATAACGGCGAAAGTAATGATGTCCGTGTAGCGGGAAATGGGAACAAGTTCTTGCGTATTCCCACTAAAATCATCGAACTATTCAAAGAAATTAACAGAAAAAAGATTCTTGATGATATCCATTATGTGTGCGCATATGAGATGCATCTCCCATATTTGTTTTGCTTGAACAAAATTAAAAAAAGCAATCCGCAAATCAAGACTATTTTGATTTGCCCGGATTTAAGCATACATATGGATTTGGATGCAAAAAAGAAACCAATCAAGTTTTTTTTAAAAAAAATAGAAAATATCGTGGCTAAACACTTGTTGAAAAGTGTGGATGGATATGTTTTGTTTACAGAGCAGATGCAGGAATATTTTTCAGAGTTTAATAAACCGTACACTGTAGTCGAGGGGGTATATAGAGACAAGTATCCACTGACTCCTTCCCCAAAAAAGAAATTTATAATGCACGCAGGTTCGTTACATTATAATATCGGGATCGAAGAACTGATCGCTGCTTTTGAAACGGTTTCTGACCGGACTTATGAATTGTGGTTTTTTGGTTCCGGAGCAATGGATGATTATATCAAGGAAAAGGCAGAGAAAAACAAAAGGATCAGGCACATGGGTTTTGTTGATCCACAAACATTATTTGAATACGAAAAGCAGGCAACACTTTTGGTTAATGTTCGTGATCCGAATGCTGAATATACTAAATATAGTTTTCCATCTAAAACCTTTGAATATATGGCATCCGGAACACCATTTTTGACAACAAATCTTCCCGGAATTCCAAACGAATACAAAGATTATCTTTTCATAATTGAAACCAACAGTGTCGATGAGATAAAAGCAGGATTAGAGCGAGCGATAGCATTGACTGACCAAGAAAAGGAAAAATTTGGTGCTGCCGCACGGAACTTTGTATTAACTCAAAAGAATAAACTTGTTCAATCAAAGAAAGTTTCTGATTTTCTGATCACCTTAGATTAAGCTTATCTTCGAGGAGGAAACAATGAATGTTACAAATCTTGATAAATGTACGGGATGTTCGTTATGTGTAATATCGTGTCCTGTTAATGCAATTTCACAAGTGATTAGACCTTGTGCCGCATTTTGGTATCCGGAGATCGACGAAACAAAATGTATAAAATGCAATAGATGTGCCAGTGTATGTCCGCAAAACAACACGAAGATACGGAAATACGAAAGCACCACTTTGGTGGCTCAAAGCACCGATATCGAAACATTAAAATCCACAACCAGCGGTGGTGTTGCTAGTGCGTTAGCCAAATCATTTGTTCAGAATGGCGGTGTGGTGTATGGAGCAGCATTTGATTCTTCAATGAGCTTATCACATATAAGGTGTATTTCTGAAAACGATTGTGAAAAGATAAAAGGCTCAAAATATGTACAAAGTGATATTTTGGGTGTATATGAACAAATTGCTCGTGACTTGAATTTGGGTAGTGCTGTTTTGTTCTTTGGAACCCCATGTCAATGTGCAGGAGTCAAAGAAGCCTTTGACAAGTATAGTAATTTATATTGCTGTGATTTTATTTGTAACGGAGTAGGAAGTCCGGTTGTTTTTGAAAAACACATTGGATATCTTGAACATGTGCATCATTGCAAGATTGTTAATTATAATTTTAGACCCAAAAAATATAATTATCTCGAACCATATGAGCTAATTACTGACAAAAATGGGAAAGAATATCACAATAAATCTCCATGGAAAAAATGGGGTTCAATATATTATTCGGGTTTAAGTGTGCGTCCATCTTGTTATGAATGCAAGTTTATTAAAACTGAAGCAAGAGTCAGCGACATTACTTTGTCTGATATACCTAATGAGGTTTGCGGAGCAGTTGATCCCCCATTTAATATATCAAGATATGGATGTTCACTGATAAACATACATAATAGTAAAGGGTTTAGACTATTAGAGTGGGCAGAATCTTCGCTATATACGAAAAAAGTCAATTGTGCGATGAACGATAGCAATAAGCATACGAAGCAATCACCAAAGATAAGGGATGACTTTTTAGTTGAAGCAAATAACTCTTTAGAGAAAGCCAAAGTGAAGCATTTAGGAGTAACATTGAAAATCAAGGGTTTTATTATAGAGATTTTAGATAATATCAGTAAGAAAAGAGGATAACGATGGGACTGTTTACAAATAAAACACTTTTGATCACCGGTGGTACGGGTTCTTTCGGCAATGCCGTACTTAACCGTTTCCTTACCACCGACATCGGAGAAATAAGAATCTTCTCCCGTGATGAGAAGAAACAAGACGATATGCGTCATGAATATCAGGCGAAGTATCCCGAATATGCGGAAAAAATCAAGTTTTATATTGGAGATGTTCGTAACATCGACTCTATCCGCCCTGCAATGGTTGGTGTTGATTACATATTCCACGCAGCAGCTTTGAAGCAGGTTCCATCCTGCGAGTTTTTTCCGATGGAAGCAGTTCGTACCAATGTCATCGGTACGGAGAATGTTCTGACCGCTGCTGTTGATGCAGGGGTTAAGAACGTAGTCTGCCTTTCTACGGACAAAGCTGCATACCCCGTAAATGCTATGGGTACTTCCAAAGCTATGATGGAAAAGGTCATCGTTGCTAAGTCCCGAACTGTTGACCCTGCAAAGACAAAGATTTGTTGTACCCGCTATGGCAATGTTATGTGCAGCCGTGGTTCTGTTATTCCGCTTTGGATCAATCAGATCCGTGCGGGCAAGTCGATTACCATTACCAATCCCTCTATGACAAGATTTATCATGTCTCTGGACGAAGCGGTTGACCTTGTGTTGTTTGCGTTTGAACATGGCACAAGCGGCGATATTCTCGTTCAGAAAGCGCCCGCCTGCACCATTGAAACCCAGGCGAAGGCTGTTATTGAACTGTTCGACTCCGAACAGAAAACAGAAGTCAAGATCATCGGCATCCGTCATGGCGAAAAAATGTATGAAACTCTGCTCACCAATGAGGAATGCGCAAACGCCATTGATATGGGTAATTTCTATCGTGTGCCTTGTGATAAGCGTGGCTTGAATTATGACAAGTATTTCAACAAGGGTGACGTTGAGCGTAACACATTGACAGAGTTTAATTCTAACAATACGCAGCTCTTGACGGTGGAAGAAGCGAAAGCAAAAATTTCTTCTCTTGCCTATATCCAAGACGAGCTTGCCAAAGGAACAAAGTAATGATGAATATACTTGTAACCGGAGCAAAAGGCTTCGTTGGAAAAAATCTATGTGAGAATCTGAAAAACATCCGAGACGGAAAGGACAGAACACATCCTACACTTTCTATCAGCGAGATATTTGAATATGATATTGACACCGATCCGGAATTGTTGGACACATACTGCGCACAAGCAGACTTCGTCTTTAACCTGGCTGGCGTAAATCGTCCCAAGGACCAAAGCGAATTCATGCAGGGAAACTTTGGCTTTGCCTCCACTTTGCTGGATACACTCAAAAAGTATAATAATACCTGCCCGGTAATGCTGGCAAGCTCTATACAGGCAACCCTCATCGGTCGCTACGGCGAATCAGATTACGGTAAATCCAAGCTTGCAGGCGAGGAGCTGTTTTTTGCATACGCCAAGGAAACAGGAGCGCCGGTACTGGTGTATCGCTTCCCGAATCTCTTTGGTAAATGGTGCAGACCAAATTATAACTCTGTAATCGCCACCTTCTGCAACAACATCGCCAACGACCTGCCGATTCAGGTCAACGATTCCAATGTAGAGCTGGAGCTTTTATATATCGACGATTTGGTAGAAGAAATGCTGGACGCACTGGAAGGCAAAGCTCATCGCTGTAATTATGATGGTCTCGCAGCGCAGGCAGTAGCAGATGGACGCTATTGCTATGCACCGACAACCCATAAGGTAACACTGGGCGAGATAGTGGAACTGCTGGACTTGTTTAAAGCACAGCCGCAAAGCCTTATCATGCCGAAAATTCCCTACAACAGCTTTGCTAAAAAGCTGTATTCCACTTATCTTTCCTATTTGCCGGCAGATAAAACCATCTTCGACCTTAAGATGAACCAGGATGAGCGCGGCAGCTTTACAGAGCTTTTAAAAACACTGAATTGCGGTCAGTTCTCCGTAAATATCTCCAAACCGGGGATAACCAAAGGCGAACACTGGCACAACTCCAAGTGGGAATTCTTCATCGTAGTAGCAGGCCATGGCCTGATTCAGGAACGCCGCATCGGTTCAGACGAAATCCGCGAATATGAAGTCTGCGGCGAAAAAATTCAGGCAGTACAAATGCTGCCTGGCTTTACGCATAACATAATCAACCTGTCGCAGACAGAAAATCTGGTAACAGTAATGTGGGCTAATGAGCAATTTGATCCCCAGCATCCTGATACCTTTGGCGAGAAAGTAGAGGCAGAGCATGAGTGATTATAGCAATGTAAGCTTCCAAAATAATGGCAAGCTGAAGCTTTTGATTATCGTAGGCACCAGACCGGAAATCATTCGTCTGGCTGCAGTTATTAAAAAAACACGCAAATATTTTGATGTAATCCTGGCACATACAGGACAAAATTATGATTATACACTGAACGGCGTCTTCTTCCATGATTTGGAGCTGGCAGATCCTGAAGTATATCTGAACGCCGTAGGTAGCGATTTGGGCGAGACCATGGGCAATATTATCGCTGAATCTTACAAGCTGATGGCAGCAATTAAACCGGACGCTGTGCTCGTTTTGGGCGATACCAACAGCTGCCTTTCCGTTATCGGTGCTAAGCGTTTGCATATACCAATTTTCCATATGGAAGCAGGCAACCGCTGCAAGGATGAGTGCCTGCCGGAGGAAACAAACCGCCGCATTGTAGATATCATCTCCGATGTAAACATGGCCTATTCTGAGCACGCGCGTCGTTATTTGGCAGACACAGGCTTGCCGAAGGAGCGTACCTATGTTACCGGCTCCCCAATGGCTGAGGTGCTGCATATGAATCTGGCGAAGATAGAAGCATCTGATATCCATGCACGTCTGGGATTGGAAAAGGGTAAATACATTTTGCTTTCCGCACATCGTGAGGAAAATATCGATACAGAAAAGAACTTTACCTCGCTGTTCACTGCAATCAACAAAATGGCGGAAAAATATGATATGCCGATTCTTTATTCCTGTCATCCGCGTTCCCGCAACCGTCTAGCAGCCAGCGGCTTTGAACTGGACAAGCGCGTAATTCAGCATGAGCCACTAGGCTTTCATGATTACAACTGCCTGCAGATGAACGCCTTTGCTGTAGTATCTGATTCCGGTACACTGCCGGAGGA
>OIYY01000733.1_pt1 | contig 21404 bp, 28 predicted proteins | sample 1588341 | NCBI WGS metagenome assembly OIYY01 (sample SAMN03283287) | human gut metagenome | biome: human-associated habitat; material: feces | host: Homo sapiens | place: Peru | collected 2012 | reverse complement strand
ATTCGCATCCATGCTCAGATGCACCTCGCTGGCACATCCCTGTGCCAGCGTTGCCTGATGTCAGACAAAATTCCAAGTGCCCCTAACAGTCTTTATCATGCATCCACATTCCGGTAAATACTGTGGATATTACATCACATTCCGCCGGAAGAAAACCGGCATCACATTTCCCACTCCTTTACAAATATTTTAACAAGAAGGGAGCTATAGAACATGGAAACATGGTATTACGAAGTCGTATCCATCGATGGAGACTATGCAAATTTAAAGAGGACAGACATTGCTTCAGATGATTTAAAACTTGTGGCAAGAGCACTTCTTCCGGCAGAAATTATGGAGGGAAGCAAGTTAAAATACGAACTGATGCAGTATGAGATTATAGAATAGCAGATAAAGGAGTAAGGGAAGATGAAAATAAAAGCATTAAACTGTCCGAACTGTGGAGCACCATTTCAGCCGGAGCAAAAAAACTGTGCGTATTGTGGAAGCTATATTATTGTGTCTGAGGAAAACTATGTGGATTTAAGCAATGTTGCGATTCATACAGAGATAAAGCAGCAGGAGAAATATCCGGGGGTATATGTGTATGGACGTTTATTGGGACAGGGAGAGAAACCACTGGCACTTGGTGCTGCAAATTTTTCTTCCGGGCTTGTATCAACCGGTGGCAAATTGCTGCTGACCACAGAAAGCCTGTCTTTTAGTGCGCATGCATTTAATATTGGAGAAAAGGCAGTGACGATTCCATTGAAGCAGGTTACAGAAGTGAAGATGGGAAGCAATTTTCTGATTTCACAGAGTATTCTTGTGTCAACACCGCAACAGCAGTATAAATTTGTGGTATATCATGGGAAAGAATGGGTGGCAAAAATCGAAGCGGCAAGGATGGAAGCGTAGGAGAAATGATGAAAAAGGAAAAGGTTATTGGAATTGGGGCATTGCTTGGAATTATTATTCTGGCAGTGATTGTAGTTGTAGTGGCAGGAAATCAGAGAAAAAATAAAACGAAGACTGAGACAGAAAATAAAACGGAAACAGAGACGCAGATAGAACCAGACTCAGAATCAGAATCGGAAACAGAAACTGCACCTGCGGATAAAGAGTCTTTGGACGCAGAAGAGCTGGTAGAAGAGAACTTTCATCAGGCAGGAATTACGGAATATGAAAAAATAAATCTGGCAGATTATGAGAGTCAGGCAGGAATCGATTTATCAGAATATGTATCCTATCGGTTTTATTATGATAGCGATGGACTGAAAATTGAGGGATATTTCAGTGCACCAAAAGATTTACTGGATGGACAAAAGACTTCCTGTCTTATTTATAATCATGGTGGAAATCAGGATTACGGAGCATTGGAAAATATAGAAACCTGCTTTTATGCCTATCAGCTTCATACCATCTGCATTGCATCAAACTACAGAGGCTGTGGAAACAGTGAAGGAGAAGACCAGTTTGGCGGAGCAGATGTGGATGATGTTATCCGGCTCTTAGATTTGAGTGAGCAATTCTCTTATATTGATAAGGATGCCATAAATATGATGGGCATCTCCAGAGGCGGAATGATGACTTATGAAGTGTTAAGAAGGGATGAGCGGGTGCATAAGGCAGTTGTCGTATCTGGCCTTTCCGATTGCTTTATGTCATATGAGGAAAGAAGTGATATGCAGACCATATTCGATTCTTTGGTAGGCGGTTCCCCGGAAGAGATGCCGGAGGAATATGAGAAACGTTCTGCAACCTGTTGGGCGGATGAAATTAATACACCGTTGCTTATCATTCATGCCACCGGAGATGAAAAAGTATCCGTTGCACAGGCAGATAAATTAACAGAAGCATTAGAGCTGGCAGGCAAGACCTACGAATATATTACCTTTGATGGAAATTCCCACGGAGAAATCCGACCAGAGGATGGTGAGAAGATAAAGGCGTTTCTGGAAGGGCAGGAGCAGGAAGAAGATAGTGAAAAGAATAATGTAAAATAGTGAAAAAATAGTGTAATTTTAATGGAAAAATTAGCGCTCTCCTGATATAATATATGTATCAGGAGGGCACCTTTTTTATGATGAAAGCTACTTTGTCAAATGAAATATTAAAGTATATTACGGAGATAGATAAAAACAGGTATAAAGTATCAGAGGTTTCATTGCCTGTTGCTGTAGCAAGCAGGTTACGAAAAAATTCAAAGAAAAAAAGTTCCTATGCATCTACTAAAATTGAGGGGAATCCTTTATCAGAGAAGCAGGTGGATGAGGTTATAGATAGTGATGAACGAAAACACTACCTTAAACCGGAGCAGGAGGTTCGTAATTATTTCCTGGCACTGAATTATCTGGAAGAGAAGGCTGCTAAGAAGGAGCAGTTTTCCAAGAAGCTGATATTGGATGTACAGAAGTATGTTGAAAAGGGAGCCTCAAAAGAAAAAATAGGACTTCGAGGACCAATGCCACCCGGAGTATTATTTGCTGTATATGATTCACAAACAGGGAATCCTGATTATATTCCACCAGAATACCTTGATATACCGGATTTGTTGGATGAATTGGTTGAATATGTGAATGCGACAGAGGATCATCCGCTCATAATCGCAGCTATTGTTCATTATCAGCTTGTAACGATTCATCCGTTTGAAGATGACCATGTTATAATAAGGACAAAGTTAGATAAACCCAGCAAAATCAAGGGGTTGGCACTAATTTAGTCCTTATTTTTATACCCATAAATATGGTGTTTGAATAGGACAGCGCTGTTACAATCAAAAACCAAATTGTTTATACATAAAGATTTCAAGTTAATTCTTGGGGTAGCTTTGTGTACGCAAAAGAGGTGATAATTTAATATTTGATATTTAGGTAGGACTAAATTAGCTCTTGTGTGGACAAGTTCCATAAAGCTAACTTGGTCCTACTTTTTTATTGCAAAAAGGAGGATGCAGGATGGCAAGGACAAAGCGAGAGTTAATTCAGTTCATGGACGAGCTGGTGGAGTTAGCCAGTGAGGAGAACAAGACAATAGCAATCTTGGTAAAAGAAAAATTCATTAGTGATTTTGAGAAAAGTTATGAATATGAAAAGGAGGTTCAGACAGAGGTTTCCTATCTGCCGCCGTATTATATAGCAACTATGCCGGATGATGTGCAGGAAGAAATAAAGCAGAAAGTAATAGCGGCACTTACCGAGCATGGTGAGTGTACCCCGGAAAACATTGAGAATGTCATGTGTTCCAAAATCTACGACTTGGAAGATCTGATTGATATTCGGGAGTATGTAGAGAGAATGGAGGAAGAACAGAGAAAGAAGCAGGAACAGTCAGGGAGGGGCGGCAGATGATAGGAATAGGGATATTGACAGTACTTGTAGGTTTAGTGTTTTATGCATTGATCAGGTCGGCAGGAATGGCAGACCGTAAACTTGAGGAAATCCAGAGGCTTACCGCCGAGAGAGAGGCGGGTGGTGTGGATGGGAATTAACGTCAGGGTACAGAAATCTCCAAAGTCTTTAGATGTTATTGAAGTACAGGCAAAGTTAGAAAGAGATTTGAGAAGCTGTATGCGGTGCAGATTCTTCTACGGAAACAACAGACAGTGTATAGCAAAGAAATGTGTAAAAGAGGACGCACAGCCTAAAGCAGTGGAGCAGGAAAAGGAAGATAAATGTATCGGGTGTCCGTACAGACAGTCAGAAAAATACTGTTTTCCATGTATGAAAAAGCTGCTTGGAATAGAGGAAAAGGAGCATGAGATAGAAATTGTTTTTGAACAGGAGGAAAAGAAAGATGGATAAACATATTGAAGTAATCGGAATCGACCACGGCTGGTCCGGCATGAAAACGGTCAGTCAGGTATTTACCACCGGAGTAAAGGAAATCACAACGGAGCCTGCGTTTTTCAACAACGTGGTAGAGTACAACGGTTCCTACTACAAGGTGGGCGGCAGAAGATTAGAGGTAAGAGACTTGAAAGTGGAAAATGACAACTTCTATCTGCTTACGCTTGCAGCGGTGGCAAAAGAGTTGAACAGACGGGGAATGAGAAATGCAAATGTCCTTTTATCTGTTGGGTTACCGCTCACCCGTTTTGGAGCAGAAAAGCAGGACTTCATCGACTACTTATCGAGAAATAAGGAAGTGACCTTCCGGTTTGACAACGAGCAGTACCGGATGAACATTGCAAGGGTATCGGTATTTCCACAGTGCTATGCGGCGGTTGCCGACAGAATGAAGACTCTCCCGAAAAGAGTGGTAGTCGTGGATATAGGAAGCTGGACGATTGACATTATGCCGATTGAAGATTCTGCTCCAAATGAAGCAGAGTGCATCACAATCCGGGAGGGACTGATCAAGTGCATGAGAACCATCAACGAGGAATGTATGAGGCAGTATGGCAGGGAACTCTCCGAGGAAGATATACAGGAGGTCATGAGAAACGGAAAGAACGATAAGCTGCCACAGAAGTACATGACGATTGTGGAGGATGCCCTCAGAGCTTATGTGGAAAAGGTTTACAACATTCTTTTAGAGCATGGATATACCCTTGATGTGACAGAAATCGTCTTTGTAGGCGGTGGTGCAACCGTGGTAAAGCGTTATGGAAGCTATGAGGGAAACAATATCCAGTATATTGAGGATGTAAAGGCAAATGCCAAAGGATATGAATATCTTGGAAAGCTGTATCTTTCCACCCACAAAAAAGAGTTTGGATTGGGGTGATTGTAGATGGGCAAAGGAAATATTGTATATCACAATCTCAGGATGAATCTGGATAATGAACAGCACAGACGGGTACATTCGGTTTTAGCTGAACTGAATACCGATGTTCATAAATCAGTCAACCAATTCCTGATAGATGCGGCAGACAGCTATATCAGCCACCTTGCAGGAAATGAGCTGACAAAGGAGCCGGAGCAGACGGGAGAATGTCTGTATGTTAGGCGCGAGGAACTGGAACAGATACGAAGGGAAATCAAGGACGAGTTGCAAAGAGAAGTCATTGTTACGCTGGGGACAGCTCTCGTAGGCGGAAAGATCATTCAGATACCGCAAACTGTACCTGAAAGGGTAGTGGCAGAGCAGACGGAAAGAGGAATTGAGACAGAGGCAGACGAAACAACATTGGGACTTGCTTCATCATGGGGCTAGTGGAAAGGAGGAATATTTATGGCAGGAATGATTTTGAGAAAGACAGGCGTGGTATTACTTACCATACTGAAAGGGCTGCTTTATGCGGTACTTATGATATTGAAACTGTTGTGCATGGGATTAAAGTTGTTTCTGCTCCTGCTTGCACTGGTCGCAAGAGTGGTATTATCCCTGGTCGGTGTGTCTGTCGGTGATTAGGAAAGGAGGTGCCTGTTATGTTCAGATATAAGTTTTATCAGGCGTGCAGAAAGAATGCCAGAGCGAGAAGATTGATGGCATACTACAACAGAATCAATGTACAATATTACCGAGGAGCATGAGTTAAAGGATGCAACCCTTTCCATTATCGACAAGGACGGTAATGTTGTGGAGACATGGAAGTCTGACGGAAAGCCTCATGTTATTGACCGCATTCCGGTGGGTGAGTATATCCTCCGTGAAGAAACAGCTCCTTATGGTTACAAGATTGCAAACGAAGTGAAGTTTACCGTGGAGAACACCAAAGAGCTTCAGCAGGTATCCATGAAGGATGAGCTTGTAAGCGGCAAAATCATCATTGAGAAAACCGATGCAGACACAGGAAAAGGCATTGCAGGTGTGGAATTTGAAATCCGTGACAAGGGCGGAAATGTGATTGAAACACTTGTAACTGACAAGAACGGTCATACTGAGTCAATGGAACTTCCGATTGCAGTATTCAAGGATGGTAACTATGTAGAGGATATTAAGTATTATGTTGTGGAAACAAAAGCAGCAGAGGGCTATATCCTTGACAGTACCCCGCATGAAGTCGTATTGCAGTATGACGATGATGCACCGGATGTTGTCGAGTACACCTTGAAATTAACAAACAAGCCGACAGAACCGAAGTTGCCACAGACCGGGGATAACATGAACCCGTGGTGGTTTACTGGAGTAGGATTAGTGACCATTGTTGCAGGGATAATGGTATTTAGAAAAAGAAAAAGTAAGGAGAAATAAAGTAAGTTGAGTCATAGTGGATTATATTCTTAGAGATGTAATCCACTATGAATTAGGGATATGAAAAGAAGGGATGATGTGATAAACTTGTAGTATAAATTTTAGCTATGTGGAGGTTGCATTATGGGAACTTCAGTGAGTTTAAAGAAGAAAGTTTATTTATGCTATTCTTATTCAAATAGTATGTATATAAATTCGTTATGTGAGAAAATAAATAAAGAAGGTTTTCAAACGATAACAGATGGAACTGAGCTCATGCCTGGAGAAATGATTTTGTCTGTCTCTGAAAGTATAAAAAAGTGTGACTATTTCGTACTTATAATTTCGGATGAGTTTGGGGAACACATGCGTGAAGAGTACCATACAGCATTAATTTATGGAATGGATGTCATGGTTTTTATAAAATCAGAGTTATATAGAGAAGAAGGGATAAATAACGAATTTAAAGATAGACTGGTTACACTATGGGATAATGAAACTGAACTGTCAATGAAAGTAATAGCAACAATAGAAGGGGTTCGATATAAATACCCAGTGAGAGGGTATCAGTTAGAAGCATTAGTTGAAGATTTGTTTAAATTTTATGGATGTGATACAAAAAAACTGCATATACACAGAAATCAAATTATGATATTTATGCTGAAAAAAATGGAAAGAAGTTTTTTATTGAAGTAAAGGCGGTACGTTCCAAAATAATAAGTAAATCGTCCATTGCTAATACAACAGTAGTGGCTGATTTGATGTCACTAAAAGATGACGAGTATTTTGTACTTGTTACAGCCAATATGATTCCAGATTTGATAAAAGAATACATTAGGACAAAAGATAAATTTCTTGTGATTGATATAAGTGAATTATTATATCTGGTTCAAGATAATGAGGAATTAAAATACAGACTGCTTTCTCTAGTTGAATTTACAACGGAAGATATTGAATTAAAAGAGCCAGAAGAATTTCTTAGACTGCTTGATGTAGTTGAAGATGAAACTTTAGATTCTTTAATAGATGATAATGAGAAGATAAAACAACTGTTACAAGAAGTAAAGGATTGGGAACAAGATAAGAAAACAAGTACAGAGTATGAAAAGTTTTGTACAAAGGTTTTGAAGATTTTGTTTTCAAACGACTTAACATTATGGAGAGAGCAACAGAAATCAAATGACGACCTTTATAGATTTGATTTGATATGCAAAATAAAGGACGATGTGACAAGTGCTTTTTGGAAATTTATTGAAGAATACTTCAGGTCAAAATACATCATATTTGAATTTAAGAATTATAAAGATGTTATTACTCAAAAAGAGATATATACTACAGAGAAATATTTGTACGCAAAAGCTTTGAGATGTGTGGCGATTATAGTGTCGTGTAATGGCTCAGATGAGAACGCAAAGAAGGCAATAAAAGGAACTTTGAGAGAAAATGGAAAATTGATTTTAAATCTTTCAAATAGAGATTTAGTGAATATGTTAGAATATGAGCTTAATGGAAATTTAGCATCTGAATATTTATACAATGTTTTAGATGAAATGTTTATTGAACTTGAAAAATGATATATTCATCTTTAAGAATGGAGGTGATTCAATGAAAATCTTTGTTGATACAGGAGAGATGGATCAATCCGCACATTTTGGATGGCAGAACAAGGATGAAGCATTGTATGGTTTGCGGGAAGGTTATAAAAATAGTGCAGATGAGTTGGTAGAGATTGCTGTAAATAGCGGAGGAAATCCTAAGATACTCGATACCTTCATTTTTCCTATTTTGTTTTCGTACAGGCATTGTTTGGAAATCTCATTAAAGCATATATACATGAGGGCATGGGGAAAAGTACCGTCAGGTGGACATAATTTATTGACTTTATGGGATATTATTAAGACTGAGATTATAGATAAAATTATATGCTCAAAAGAGTTCGTTGAGGAAGTAAAAGAATACAAGGAGCATTTTATTCAGTACAATTTGGATGGGATAGAATGTAACAAAATTCGTTCTATGATAAAGGAATTGCAGGAAGCAAATCAAAGAGATATCGAAATAAATCCTGCAAAAAAGCAGGTGGATCAAAATGCAGAAGTATGGAGATATTTAATATCTACAGATGAGAATTTGTTTTTTACTAGAGGTCATTCGATAGATTATTTGATTTTAAAAGAGGGAATTAGTTACATATATGGGGTGTTAGATTATATTTACCATATTGTAGATGAGTATTTGTCATCTTAAATTTGCATAAGGTTTGACGATATATATAGTGTTATATTATTAAGTTTAATACAATGAAAGTCATTAAGATTATAGACAAGGAAGGTGTATTTATGGCATTTAAAACACGAAAGAAAGAAGATTTTTCATATTCTTCACCGCAAGAAATGTATCAAGATAATAAATTTAAGAAAATTATGGGTCCTTTAGATTATCAAGCAGCTATGCTAAATTTGTATATTGAAAATGCGGATAAAAAGACGGTTGCATTAGAATTGCCAACAGGAAGTGGAAAAACATTAGTAGGATTATTGATTGGAGAATATAGACGAAGAAAGAATAAAGAAAAAGTATTGTTTTTGTGTCCAACAAATCAATTAGTGCATCAGGTTGTCGAGCAGGCAAATTTAAAATATGGGTTAAGAGCAATTGCTTTTTGTGGGAAACAGAAAGATTATCTGCCGAAGGATAAAAGCAGTTTTTTGATGGCAGAGGCTATAGGAGTTACGACATATAGTTCTTTTTTTGCATTGCATTCTTTTTTTGATGATGTGGATATTTTAATCATGGATGATGTGCATTCGTGTGAAGACTATATAATATCAAATTGGACTATTCAGATTGATAGTGGAAATACTGTATTTTTAGAAATAGCAGAATTGTTAAAACCTTTTATCAGTGAAACAGATTATAAATATTTGTTAGAAGATGAGTATATTCCAGAGGTGGCATCATGGTGCAATATGTTACCGATGCCTTTGATAATGGAAAAACTTGATGAGTTTCAGACAATTTTGCAACAAGGATTAGAAGCAGGATCATCCAATTATTATGCATACTCAAGAATATCGGAGAATTTGCAAGAATGCAATATTTATATTGCAAATAGAAAACTTCTTATACGTCCTTGGATTGCACCAACTATGTCTTTTGAAGCTTTTGCAGGTGCAAAACAAAGAGTATTAATGTCTGCAACGTTAGGAAGAAGCGGTGAGTTAGAACGAATTACTGGTATAGAGAAAATATGTCGTTTGCCAATAGTAAACGATTGGGATAAAAAGGGATTGGGAAGAAAATTTTTTACTTTTCCGGATTTGTCTTTGGGAGAAGAGGAGCAAGGTAATGTAGTTATGGCACTTCAAAATTTATGTAAAAAAAGTGTTTTTCTTGTCCCAGATTCTCAATCTGCAGAGGCAATTAGACAGTTTTATGCAGAGTATATAGGAAGTACAAAAGTTTTTGAAGCAAAAGATATAGAAGAGTCAAAACAATTGTTTGTAGATGCACCGGAAGCAACTGTTATCTTAGCAAATCGCTTTGATGGCATAGATTTTTCTGATGATGAGAGTAGATTGCTATTTATTTGGAATCTTCCGAAAACAACAAATCTGCAAGAAAGATTTTTGATTACCAGAATGGGAGCTTCAAAATTATATGCAGAAAGAATACGGACAAGGATAATTCAAGCTGTAGGTAGATGCTCTAGAAATCCAAGTGATTATTCTATCGTTTGTGTAATTGGAGATACTATTCAAAATGATTTGACAAAACCGGAAAAGATTAAGCAATTTGCTCCAGAATTAAGAGCTGAAATTCAATTTGGACTAGAAAATTCAGTGGATTACTCAAGTGTGGATGATGTAATAGAACAGGCTAGAGATTTTTTGGAGAGAAATCAAGTATGGCAAGGAGCAGAAGAGTATATTGTTGATTTAAGAAATGGATATTGGAATGAAGAAAATAAAGTAGAAAAGCAGATAAATGAAAAACTACAGGAATCAGCAATTCAGGAATTAAAATTTCAATATGCGCTATGGAAAAAGGATTATAAAACTGCGTATGAACATGCTTGTAGTATTGTTGGAATTTTAAATGCACCAGCATTAAATGGATACAAATGCTTTTGGAATTATATGGCAGGTTGTATGGCATATTACTTATTTAAAAATGGGCAAGTGGAGTACAAAACTGCAGGTATACAATATTTGTCGGATGCTTTAAAAGAAAACATAAGTATAAGATGGTTGTCGGGACTTCCAGAGAAATTGTTTTCCATTGAAAGTAGAACTGTTGAGGATGATGATTTGTTCTTTGAATGTATTGAACGGATAGAAAGTATCTTTACATCAATACCAACGACACAAAAGTTAGAGAAAAGAATCAAGGGGATTTTAGATGATTTAAATTCACTTGATGGAAAAGTGTTTGAAAGAGGACACAAAGAATTGGGAAAATTGTTGGGATTTATTTCAGAAAATCCTAATAGTACTGGAGCACCTGATCCATATTGGATAATTAATGAAAATAATATTGTTGTCTCAGAAGATAAAATTTATGAGGAAAAAGGTCAGGTAAAAGGTGTTCCAATATCTGATGTTAGTGAAGCGGGAAGACACCAGACATGGATTGTTGAGAATGAGAAAAGAATATCTAAAGGTGCTAATATTTATACTGTTCTAATTACCAATTCGACGAGCATTGATGAGGATGCCCGCATATATGCTGGTAATATATATTACGTGCATAGAGAAGAATATGTTTGTTGGGCTATTAAGGCACTTACAGTCATTCGAAGCGTGTGGCATATGTTTGTAGATGAAGGAGATATGGAATGGAGAGAATCCGTTCATCAACAATTTATAAAAGCTGGCATAACACCTAAAGATTATTTAGATTTTGTTTGTAGAAAAAATTTGAGAGACATATAATATAGTTTTACATAAGCCGAGGAGAGATCCCCGGCTTTTCTTTTGCCTAAAAAGAGGAAAGGAGTATAGAGGAATGATTATCCTTCAGCGAGGGATTCCCCCTTAGCAAAACTTTATTAAAAACAGAATATAGTAGATGAATGAGCCGAGGAGAAATCCCCGGCTCTTTTGCTGCACAAAAGGAGGAAGATAGATTTTATGATGAACTATGAGATTTTCAAGGAAGTGGTCAAGGATTCATTCAAGGATTACTTGCCGGAACAGTATAAGGATATGGAACTGAGAGTTTGTTCAGTAAATAAAGTAAACCGCATGATGGATGGTATTACAAGGATTACAACAAATGGCTTAAAGAGGCAAGGAAAGAAATGGTTTTAATTGGGCGGGCAAAGGAAATGGCACGATGACAGTCAACTGAAAAAGAAAAAATGAACTGAAAAAATCGACTCGGAATGGAAAAGTCAACTGAAAAAGTGAGTTGACCTTTTTTGTGAAATGGTCTGGAGAAAGCTGCCTGTCAGAGAAGTCAACTGAAAAAGTTAACTCAAAATGGGAAAGTCAACTGAAAAAATAGACTTATTTTGTAAAAGGTAACTGAAAAAATAAGTTGACTATCCATATTCAGCGGGGTTTTAGGGGCAGCCCCCTAACCAGAGGCACTTGTATTACAAAGTGCGTATCTGGCAAATTCCCATCGGGAATTTGAGGCGGGCGGGAATTTAGGGAAAAATCAGAGGACAGTTAAAAGGAGGTGGTCGGATTGGATGTAATTGATGTGAACAAAGGGAGCCTTCAGGAAGTGGAAATAAAAGGTCATGAGGAGCCGAAGCCTTTCGCTTCCGGTGCAGAGCTTGTCCGGTTCATGGATGAGAATGATATGCTTTTCCACATGACAGAAAAGGAAGCGGACATGCTGCTCGGCTATCTTGGCGGGCATGATTTCCTTCTTGGAGAGAAAGACGGAAAGCTGTATCGTGGAGATTTAGCCTATGAACAGGGAAAGGTACGGTGGCTTAATGATACCATTGATGATGCGATAGATGTGGTCTGTGAGTGGAATTATGAAATGGTGCAGACCGCACAGGCACAGGTAGAGAACCCGGATGATTTCATTGATTTTGTGAATAAACAGAACAGGCTGGAGTCTTTGAGAGCCGATGAACGATTACTCGATGCCATGTTTGACCGGACGAAATACGGAAAAGAACTGGTGCAGCTTGCAGAAAAAATGGCAGATGATTTTATCCGTGATATGCAGTCTAAGGGCGGAATTGATGCTGCAATCGAAAAAATGACGGAGGCTGTAAAGGAAGGGAAAGACCTGTTACCGGATGTTTCCCCAGCATTAAAGGTAGCGACGGGAAGGGCGAGGTAAATGGCTGGAGAGAAAAAGACAGTAGTAAAGCCTTTCCGCATGACGGAAAAGGAAGCAGACAACCATGCTTGCAAACTCCGAGTTTGTTGCCCTGTTAAAGCAGGCAAATACGGACAGCTCCAAAATGGCAGAGGTTATTGGTGTATCAGAAGCACAGCTCCGCTTTGTAACCAATACCCAGAGCGGTATGGGACTGATGAAATGCGGAAATGTGGTAATTCCTTTTGACAACCAGATTGAAAAAGGAACAGACCTTTACAATCTCTACAACACGAATATCCATGAAAAAATTGCCTTAGAGAAAAGCAAAAATGCGGTTGACATTGGCTGATTCTCATGTTAGATTATAGGTAATGAAAAGCTTAAGTGCTTTTGCGGCGATAGAGAGGAGCTACCCGTCCCGGCTTTGCGGGCGATACAAATACAAAGTTAGTCTCTGCCTATGGAATTATCATAGGACTGCTCCCAGAATTGCAATTCAAAAAAGAAAAGTTAAGCCTGAGCCTAACAGCCCAGGCATTTTTCTTTTATGGAAACTGGACGATTCCATTTCCAACGATGAGGATAAGGATGGTTTTATGAAAGATACCCGCTTGTTGAAAATATTTAATAATACCAAAGATGTACTGTGTAAATATGATTATTATATTCATACTGCAAAACGAATACTGCATCTGACAAATACGGAACTGAAAATACCGCATTTGATGGGGCTTCAATATGTTGGCAGACCGAATCAGTATGCCGGGGATTTTGGTGTATATGCAGTAAAGAAGGGTAGAATTACACTGGAGTCATTAGAAAAGCTCGTTAAGAAGTATTATAAAACAAAAGAAAAGCAGGATAGAATGTTAAAGCTGATACATTTGAAACTGGATTATCTTTACCTTTTACCGGAAATGTTCTGCTCTTATTCAAAGTTGTATCTTTTTGATATTAACCATAATCCTGATTCGGAATTTGACAGCGACTATCTTTTAATTCACAGAATGGAAGATAAGGTACTCCATCTGGGGATAGTCAAAGCACAGGGGAAAGAAAAGGGATTGTGCCATTGTAATTCTTTTATTACAACGTATGTTGCAGAAAGAGATTATGATATTCTGTATCGTGATCTGTCACATTCCTATGAAATTACTAAAATTGTCCGTGAGGATAAGATAACAAAACAGGCAGAGGTTATTTACCAGAGTGAACAGGCATCTCTTAGAGAAAAATCAGGTATCGAAAAAATGCTGTATGCAGTTGGAATAGAACCGGAAGAAAAGTTGGTAAGATATATTATGAAGCTGAATGTAAAATTTGGAGAATATCATACGCTGGATATGCTTTCGGATACAGAACAGCTTATGAAGAAATGCCGTGACAAACGGGATGAGGCGCTGGTAAAGGATTTTATCAGTTTGTGGAGGAAATGTACAGATGGCATATAAACAGGAGCTTTGGGATGAGGCAAAAAGGAAATGCCGGCTCGGAGAAGAAGAAATCCGCATGGCAAAGGAAATGGGGCTTAACCCCCAAAGCCTGATAAGGAATATCCCAAATAAAAAGGAAATGTGGAAGGCTCCGGTAAAAGACTGGATTCATGATATGTACGAAAAAAGGCAGAGAAAATCGGAGCAGAAAGCAAAGCGGAAAAGAGAGAATAAACAGTAAATCACAGCATCTAAGCCATTGGTTTAGGTGCTATTTTTTTGCTCTTTTTCAGGAAGAAGGTGAGGAAAATTGAACATCAAAAAGGTGGATGACAAGCCGATGGTCATTCATACCAAAGAAAAGACAAAGCTTCATGTAAAGACTGCCCCGGAGACAAAAATCAAGGCGGGAAATGTCCTGACCGTAGAGAGGACTCCGAAGTTTGCCGGGGCAGAGAGGGAAGCAAAGGCAGACAACATGGATAAAAGAATGTCTGCATTAAAGGTAAAGTCTGCCACAAAGGACAGTAAGGGAAAAGCGGATGCAGAAAAGCGTCTTTCCGATAAAAGAGGTCAGTCGGCTCAATCTTCCAGTGTAAAAAGTAAGTCCGTAAAAGAGGACATCAAAAAATCCATGCAGAAGGAAAACAGCAAATATGCACAGTTTGAGAAATCAAAGCAGGATAGGGAAAAAGCCATTGGAAAGAAAAATGGCAGTACAGTAAGCACGCTTGCTTCGGTAGGTGCAAAGACTTCCTTAGACCAGATGGAGGGTGACAGTGAGGTTTATGAGTCCTATATGGTTGCAAGAAACTTATCCCGTCCGGTGGAAAGTGCCACAGATGCAAGCAGGAGACTTTACCGTACACAGGCAGCAAAGGCGAAACAAAGAATGCACTTGTAAAAAGCGGAAAAAGCCGATAGGGAAAAGTCCTCTTGAATTGAACTATGGTTTGATTCAAGGGGACTTTTCATATATTTATTGGTCGTTTTCTGCAAAAAAGGGGCACTTTCTGCAAGGTATATTGTTTTTATAGCCCATACGTTTATACTTGATTTAAATGAGGGGTTACAGATTAAACGGTGTTTAGTATCTAAGGTTGCTGAGCAAAGAGGAAGGACAGAACCAGTCAATGATAGTTGATGAAATATTTTCCTCTCCGGAAGAAATGGCGGAAAGTCTACTGCGTAACTGGCGTTGGCAGTGGTTTTATGAAAATAGGGAATTATTGCCACGAAAAGATTATGATGATATTTGCAGACTCGATGACGAGCTGCCGGACAGTCTGCGGGATCGATATAAGCAGGATATTCTAAGTTGGCAGGACAAAATACAGGCTGTCTTACAAAAAGAAAGTTAGGTTTGTTTGTATATTAGGCGTCCGATGAGGGAAGTAGCAGAGATAAAAACAAATACGATTGCCTGAAGGAACATATACCTTGTGTTTTGGGTAAAGATGAAAAATAAAGCAAGGAAAAAGCTGATAAGCATCGTAAAATAAGTTCTCTTAATGAATGTGCGGTTTTCCTGTGCATCAACTTCCCGATTTGGATGATCAACTGGACCGATGACCAGTATCAGTACGGCGGCAAACAGATACAGTGCAAAAGAGATCGGAATAGATATTGTTAAATATTTTACTGCCAACAGGGAAAATGTGAGTATAAAGCAGGAACCTATAAAACAGGCAAAATATGTTTTCATATGCAAGCCGCCGCCGTAGGAGCGCATAGGAATAAAGAGCAGGAAAAAGAAAAGGCATTCAGGCAGCATACCGAGAAAAAACGCTATTATAATGCTGCATATGGTACTCACAGACAACTCTAAAAAGCATTGAAAACCGTACTGATAGATTTCAATTAATTCTTCAGTAATTATCTTTTTTTCATATATGTAATTGGTTAATTTCTTCGCTAAATATTCCATGACAGCTCCTTTTTAAAATTCAAAATCAATCTATGCTACTTGGTGTTCTCTGAATATGATCCATACATGACAATGATAACCTGAAATATATTGTCATTGTCCGTTATATCCATTTGACCGTGATAATTTTCGATGGCATGGTTTATGGATGAAAGTCCAAGACCGTGATATATGTTATCGCCCTTTGTAGTTATGTAATGACCAATAATATCTTTTTTGCGCTTTGCCTGATAGTTGTTTTTTATGCATAGCTGAAAGATGTCTTTGGCATAGGAAATATCAAGGTTTATAAATCCTTTTTCGTCTGGAATATTTTGGCAGGCTTCCAGTGCGTTTTCCAGTAAGTTTCCTAAAACTATAGCTAAATGTCCGCTTTCAAATGGAAGGGAAGCGGGTACAAGAACATTGACATTAAACTGTACATTATCTTTTTGTGCTGCAGCATATGCATGATTGATTAAGGAATCAACGACTATGTTACCGCTTCGGGAAATTTCCTCTGGACGATCTCCGGCGCCGACATCTAACATTTGCATTATGTATTTCTCTGCCTCACTGGTCTGTCCTGTCTGAACCATTCCGAGAAGACTGGAGAGATGATTTTTCAAATCATGCCGCAATCTGCGGATTTCAAGGTAGAGACTCTCACGTTCTTCCGCCTGTTGGCTGCAAAGTTCCAGTTGCTGCGCATACAGACGGTTTTGCCCACGCAGTTCAGCGTTCCGGCTGATCCAGTCGTAGACCTCAAAGATAACATAGTTTACAATCAGCAGCAGGAAACTCGCTGTGATGGAGAATATCATATATTCGCTATGAACAGCCGCAATAAGAAATATGTGGTGCATCATATAGATACTGCTGACTGGTATCAGTAAAATGCTCAAAAAGTAAAGCAGGGGAATTTCAGAATAGTGGTTATCCTTGATGCAGTGACTTATGATTACTGATAACAGCAGCATACACATCTTGGATATGAAACTTCCGGCATCATGAAGCGTTCTGGAATCAAAATCAATAGACATTAGTATCATCATGACAATAACTTCCACTAACATCCATACTGCGCATATCAATAAGGAAAATATACAGCGCTGTTTGACACTCCTCTTGCGAGTAGCTGAGCTGATCATATATATCAGCAGAACATTTCCGAACAATAGCAGATGTGGCGGGAACATGGAATTGATATTGTTTATGATCAGAAAGACATAATATATTCCGTATCCAGTCTGGTAATGGTATTGTTGATATATCCATTTAACAGAGAACGTTGAATTTCTGCTTTTTGACAGAATTTGTTTTTGCTTAAACCAGATTCTTTAAGTAGCTCGCTCAAGTGAACTTTGATGCTTCCATTTTGACTCAATTTTGTACCTTGTCGAAAAGTGTTGCAATGTGTTGACACAAACTATTTTACTAATTAAGTATACATTAGTTAAAAGTAACATATCAGTTATAGGAAATTATGGATAAGAAATTATATTATCAGAAAAGAAAAAACGAATGAATAAGAGAGTGGTTAAAGATGCAATTAAGAAGATTGCTAAAAGAGAAGGAAAAAGTGAAAGTGAAATTAGAGAGGAAATGGAGGAAGCTATTATGACTGGTTTCTTGAATACAGAAACAAGAGATAAGTGGGACCGTCTGTTTGGATCGGGTCGGTTGCCAAGCCCAGAGGAATTTATTACAGTTCTTTCATCGAAAGTTGCGAGGAGTTAAGCAGAGCGAGATAATAAGTATATTGGTTCAAAGAGGGCAGCTTTATCATTAAGTATGGTAAAGCTGTTTTTATGTCTGCTTTCAGATCGGAGGATTTATTTCCTGTAATAAGTATTGATTTTATTTTATAAAATGTTATTTCATGCCCCATTTTGTAAAAAAAGTAAATTTTTAATGATAAACAAATGAGGGTGTGATATAATAATGTGGATAATCCAATATTATCCGTCAAAAACAGATACAGAAGAAGTTACATATAATCAATATATGGAGATAATATTTATGAATAATACAAAAGAAAATTTTGACTTTTTTATTTCTCATAGTAAAGAAACCAAGCAATTAATAGTCATTCCTCTAGCTCAATGCTTGAAAAGTATTGGCATTGATGTATGGATAGATCGTAAAGAAATATTAGTGGGTAACCATATTTATTCTGAAATCCAAGATGCTATCACACGTTCCAAATTTTGTATTGCAGTAATTGACCAAAGTTTCTTAAAATGCACTTGGCCAATGAAGGAACTAGAACTCTTTAATAAAAAAAATAATATGAGTATCATTCCTATCTTTGTAGATTTAGAAAAAGCAATTGTGTATAACGAAATTCCGTGGTTAGATGGAATCGCATTTGAAAAAATGCATACTGAGCCTTTTGACTTAAATGTTCATATGAGTATCTTTTGTAGAATTATAAGTCGCCTTTTTAAAGATAACAATACTAATAAGAATTCAATTGAAAAAACTTTTGAAAGTATTACAAAATACGATTTTCCTTGTAAAGAAACTTTATCATCACTAATATATTTTTCTAAATATAATTCTTCCAATTTACGATTAGCAACTATTGATTTATGTAATATTGGTGGAATAATATATGCTATATCAAAAACATACTCTATTCCTAATAATGTTATTACTCAGATGTTTCTATTTAGCAATATTCTTAGAGATTATTGCTTTAATGTGAATTTCATACCAGATTATAATATTTATATAGGTATGTATAATGCTATAGTTGCATCATTAACACAACTAGATCTGCTTATACAAACTATTGTATAATAGCTTTTTAATATTTAGTTTGAATTATATTAACTACAGATAAAACTGCGTCGATTACTTTATTAGGATTCGTACAATTTTGTAAAATATCCTCCGCCTCTTTTAAATATGGAAAATCGTTAATATGTAAACTTACTTCATCCCATATTTTCTTTGCCATATAACCAGTAGATCCTATAGGAATTATGTAAGCTCCAGATTCTAATGCAATTTTATATTCTTCATATACACCATCTGCCAAAATAGTTCCAGCATCTGACTCTTTATTTCCAAACATAAAAATTGCTATGCCTGCGTATTTATAAATTCCCTCTCGATACTCCCTTTTTAATTGTATATAATCAGGTCTATTTTTATCTTCATAAGGAAAAGCCTTAATCATCAAATGTTTTTCAAGTTTTCCAATATTTGATTGGCATTCCTCAATTACAGAACTAATCACGTAACTTCCAATACCTCTTGCATGACCTGTGATTATTCTGTAATCTTTTTGACATAAACTACTAACTAACTTTTTAATAAATAGTGGTGCTGTTGTTTCCCAATCTTTTCCATATTCATGAGCAGCTCCAGATATAAATATATTTTTACATTTTGATGCTGTTTTTATTTCCTTTAAAATAGCAGGAATTTGATCATAACTATCAATAAGAACTGTTTCAATACCATAACGTTTTAAATCATGTATTTGTAATTCCTGTTTATTTAAATCATAATAATAGTTTTTGGATCTTTTCTTATAATCGTCTTTTTGTATTTTTTTTAAAAATAAATAATGGGTTCTGCGATTTTTATCCAATAAGATTCTTATTCTGCTTAGTATATATTTTAAATTTGGATCTTCAAAGCTAAAACCTATAAATAAAAAAGTTTTTGACACCAAATCTCCTTGCAATGTTGTTGTGAATAATTGTCTTTTATCATTATAGATTTCATAGTCATCTTTTAATATCACACATGATGAAGGGTCTAAATAATCACCATGCATTTTATATACAACTGCATCATTTCCTGACAAGTTAGTTGCTAAACTTTCAATGGTCATTTTAATATCAATACGTTTTCCGTATTTTTTTAATGTATCTTCAAGTAGGTGGTCATAATTGGTAGTCCAAAATACTCGAATTGGTAAATCCGCTAATATGCATATACTTTCGCTTTCTTGCGATTCTGTTACAAACCGATTTAAAATCTTTTCATTTATTTCATTTCTACTTCTTTTTTCATTACAATAATATTGTGCTACTTCCACTAAATCTGGCTCTTTTTCTACATCCAACTGAATTTCTTGTGCCAAATCATTTAGTAGTTCTTTCCAATTTACAAATCCAGATGCTTTAGATAATCCTGCACCTGCAAATATTGCAGCATATCCTTCTTGGATTGCTTTCGAATAAGCTTTTTTAAATTCTGATATTGTAATCATTCTTTAGTTTCCTTGTAATTTTAAATGTTTTTCATATATTATTTGACGGATAATATTGGATTATCTATTATTTATTAAAATGGGCAATCCATAAGATTATTGGATTGCCCATAAAATTTATATGTGAAAATCTTTCCGGGGGTGCTTTGTAACAAGGATATCTCTTTGCTTAGATACTGTAACATGTGTATAAATCTCTGTAATATTAATGGAACTATGTCCCAGCATTTCCTGAATATAACGAATATCAACGTCAGCTTCTAAAAGGCTTGTTGCAAATGTGTGACGGAACATATGAGGCGTTATGTGCTGATCTATAGAGGCTAGAGAGGTATACTTGTTAATCATTCTGCGTACGGACTGATCGGACAGTGCTTTTCCAGATTGATTTATGAAAAAGTTATTGCAGGCTTGCCGTTCTGTGTCAAAGGCATCGTTATATTCTGTTAAAATATTAATCACTACTTCATTGCCAATTTGGATACGCCGTTCCTTGTCTCCTTTTCCATAGATAAGAATTGTTCCATCGTACAAATTCACATCATTGATTTTTAAAGAACAAAGTTCTGATATTCTCATGCCGGTTGCAAATAATAGTTCCGCAACAGCAGCATCTCTAAGAGCATTCCTTTTCTGGTAAGAAGTCGTGGCATTTTCCCGTTGCTTGTATATTGTAGACAAAAATGTTTCAACCGTATGTAGAGGGATGGTTTTAGGCAGTATTACGGGTTCACGGAAATGTATCAGTATTTTGCTGAATGGATTATGGTCAATGATATCCTTGTATTCCAGGTAATGGAATAAGGCTTTTACCGATGCTATTTTGCGTTTTACGGTTTTGGGTTTATATTGTTCATGCAGCCGGGCGTTATACTGTTCCAATGTTTTGGAAGTAATTTCTGCAATATTGATGATGGAAATTTGTTCAGAAAACTGCCGCAGATCGATTCGATATGCTTTCAGTGTTTTCTCATCAAGACATTTTTGCGAATTGCAGTATTCCAAATAATTGTTAATGACTGTTTCTAAAGTATCCATAGTTCGAATCTCCTTTGTTTTTATGTTATTTCAAAAATATATCGTACATTGATTTGGGCTTCTCTGCTACAGCATGATATTTATTTCACAGAATGATAAAAAGTCTATCTTGTATTTATTCGTGGGGGTAAATACGGTTTTCAAACAATATGATTTTGGAGAAAAGGCTTATGTGCCATTTTCTGTAAATGAAGGTCGTTTTCTGCAATGGGCATTGATAATTTGTACAGAATTGTTTATATTGAAAGCAAATTTTTAAGGGAGCATTCCTGTTAAGTAACAAATAACCGGTTTGCAAAAAATGAGTGCCACCTATAGAATAATGATTGTTAACTGGCCGGTTGACAAATCATCGTTCAAAGGAGACACCCACAAATGAATTATAAGCAGAATGAAAAAATCAATCAAG
>OIYY01000730.1_pt1 | contig 21458 bp, 20 predicted proteins | sample 1588341 | NCBI WGS metagenome assembly OIYY01 (sample SAMN03283287) | human gut metagenome | biome: human-associated habitat; material: feces | host: Homo sapiens | place: Peru | collected 2012 | reverse complement strand
AATATCAAACTTTATTTAACTAAATTAAATGGTGATAAAGAAGAAGAGGTGATGGTACCTAAAGTATATAGTGCTGATACAACAGAAAATACATATACTGGACGTCCTGCTAATATGATGAGTCTAGCAAAAGGTACAATGAGTGCCAGTGAGACAACAAACTATCGTCTTAGGATGTATGTAGATGAAGATTATAATCCCCAAGGAGATGGAGGAGGTTTATCATTTAGTATTAAGATAAATACTTATGGAAAAGTAAAAGAAGCCCCAACAGGTAGTAAGATGAAAGCATATGTAACAGAAGCTGATTTTAATAATGAGAATTTTACTCTACCACAGACAGACTTTCATACTAAAGATTACTGGAAAAATATAACAAGTATTATTACAAAAAATGATAATATAGTACCAGAAACAGCTACAGAAAGTTGGGATATCTCAGAAGCAGGGGATGGTTCTGTAATGGCATATGTAGAAGAAGATGGAACAGGTAATGGTACATATAAAGTGACAATAGGTGGAAAAGGTGGGATTATTGCAAATGAAAGTATGATTTTCTATTTTGCTGGCTTTAGTAAGATGACATCAATAGATTTGTCAGCCTTAGATACATCAGAAGTAACAGATATGAGTAGTATGTTTAAAAGTTGTAGCAGTTTAACAAGTCTAGATGTAAGTAAGTTTGATACATCAAAAGTAACGGATATGAGTGCTATGTTTGATAGCTGTAGAAGTTTAACAAGTCTAGATTTAAGTAAATTTGATACTTCACAAGTAACAAATATGGATAGTATGTTTGCTTTATGTAGCAGTTTAACAAGTCTAGATGTAAGTAAGTTTGATACATCACAAGTAACAAATATGAACAGTATGTTTTTTATGTGTAGCAATTTAACAAGTCTAGATGTAAGTAAGTTCGATACATCAAATGTAACAAGTATGAGTATTATGTTTGATTCTTGTAGCAGTTTAACAAGTCTAGATGTAAGTAATTTTGATACATCACAAGTAACAGATATGAGTAGAATGTTTGAGGATTGTAGCAGTTTAACAAGTCTAGATTTAAGTAATTTTGATACATCACAAGTAACAGATATGAGTAGAATGTTTGGGAGGTGCAGTGGTTTAACAAGTTTAGCTGTAAGTAATTTTGATACATCAGAAGTAACAGATATGAGTAGTATGTTTTATTATTGCAAAGGCTTAACAAGTCTAGATGTAAGCAAGTTTAATACCTTGCAAGTAACGGATATGAGTGATATGTTTTGTTATTGTGAAAGTTTAACAAGTCTAGATGTAAGTAGCTTTGATACCTCACAAGTAACAAATATGAACAGTATGTTTAATGCTTGTAGCAAACTAACTCAAATAACTGGTTCTAATAAATGGGTAATAAAATCAGGAACATCAACTGATTGGATGTTTACTTCTTGTGGAACAAATCATGTAACTGTTGTTTAAAATAAATAAGATAGAATAGAGTCTAGAAATAGGCTTTTTTCTTTTGATAAAAATGTATATTAAAAAAAAAACTACTCATACTATTATTGGTGAATAATATGAAAGAAAAGAAATATCAAAGAATAGTAGAAAGACATAAACCTAAAGAAGAGAGAGCTAAATTTGCTTTAATTTCTTTTATAGTTGGTGGCTTAGTAGGAGTACTTGGGGAAGGATTAATTTGTTTCTATGTGAAGATATTATCAATCTCTAGAAGTGATGCTTCAACTTATATGATAGTAACACTGATATTTATAGCATCTTTCTTAACAGCTCTTGGAGTGTTTGATAATCTTGTTAAGAAAGCTAAGTGTGGACTAATTATTCCTATAACTGGTTTTGCTCACTCTATGACAAGTGCTGCTATTGATTATAAAAAGGAAGGACCAATCTATGGAATAGGTAGTAATATCTTTAAATTAGCTGGTTCTGTTATACTTTATGGAATAGTATCATCTTGGTTATTTGGAATGATTCGTTATGGAATAGAGGTGTTAAAATGATTTTTAAGTTTAAGAATGTTTATGTAGATGATACTGCTACCGTAGCAGGTCCTTATGAAGCGATGGGTCCCCTTAGTAATTATTTTGATAAACGTTATAAGAAAGATTTATATTGCGGTGAAAAGTCTTTTGAACAAGCAGAAGTGAAATTATTAGAAGATAGTTTAAAATTAGTGCTAAAGAAATCAAATCTAAAAGAATCTGATATTGATATAGTAATAGCTGGGGACTTATTAAATCAAATAACTTCATCTTGTTATTCTAGTTTAGATATGAATAGCCCTTTTCTTGGAATATATAGTGCATGTGCAACTAGTGCTGAAGGAATATTAATTGCATCATCCTTAATCGATGGTGGTTTTATTAATACGGCAATCGCTGCTACCTCATCACATAATATGTCTAGTGAAAAACAGTTTAGAAATCCAACAGAGTATGGGGCTCCTAAACCAAAGACGGCTACTTTTACGGCAACAGGAGGAGCTAGTATCTTGCTTACTAATAAACCTAGTAAAGTAAGGGTAAGTGAAGGAGTAATTGGTACTATTGTTGATTATAATCAAAAAGATCCGTTAAACATGGGAGCTGCTATGGCAGGAGCTGCGGCTCATACCTTGAATGATTACTTCAAAAATAGTGAGTATTCCCCTAAAGATTTTGACTTAATTGTAACAGGAGACTTAGGAGTTTATGGTAAAGAAATATTAAAAGACTTTATGAAGGAAGAATATAAGATAGAATTAGGTAATAACTATAATGATTGTGGTGTAATACTATATGATTTAGAAAAACAAAAAGATGTCATGGCTGGAGGTAGTGGACCAGTTTGTAGTGCTTTAGTTACTTATTCTAAAATATTAAAAGACTTAAATGAAGGAATTTATAAAAGAGTATTATTAGTAGCAACTGGTGCTTTATTTTCCCCAACCTTTGTCTATCAAAAGAAACCAATTTTATCTATAGCACATTTAGTATGTTTGGAGGCGATTTAAATGTATTTTATATATTCATTCTTATTTTGTGGAACTATCTGCTTAATAGCAGAACTTATTCTTGATAATACTAAATTAACACCAGGACATATAACAAGTATCTTTGTAGTTGTTGGAGCAGCCCTTGATGCTTTTGGAATCTATGACTTTTTTATAGCTACTTGTGGAGGAGGAACACTAGTACCAATCACTTCCTTTGGACACTCTCTTATTCATGGAGCATTAGCAAAAGCAGAAACCTTTGGATTCTTAGGATTATTAATGGGAATGTTTGATCTTACGGCATCAGGAATAACATCCGCAATAATCTTTTCCTTTATATTTACTTTATTTTTTAAAGCTAAAGATTAAAAAAAATTAATTTATTGTAAATAATATAGATAAGGAGGTACTTATGCTAACTTATCTATTTTTATGTTTATTTATTACTAATGTTTATGCAGAAACAGTAGAAACTCCCTATCTAGTAGCAGATACTTCTACTGATAAGACAAGAGAAATAATGAAAGAAGAAGATTTATACTATTTAAGAAAAGAAGGGGAAACTAGTAATAATTACTATAATAGTAAACCAGATGACTATGATACTAAAACAGATATGTTTATCTATGATAAGTATAGTAAATATACAACTAAAGAGATAAATAGTCCTGATTACTTAAAAGAAGAGATAACGTACTATCATTATTTAGAACTAGAAAAAATTAATTATCTAGAAGTATTAACTAGTAGTAATATAACTATTTTAGATATAAAACTTAATAATAATAATAATATTAAATCTAATAATAATACTTATTACTTTAATAAAAGTAAGATAGAAGATAGTATTTTAGAAATAAAATTAATGGTATTAGAAAACTCTAGTAATAATTATTTATTAATAGAAAATAAAGACGTTTATCTAAAAGGAAAAATAAGGTTAAAAGAAAAAGGAGTAGTAACTAAGAAGATAAGATTAATTAACTATTTAACTAGACTAAAAATGAGTAAGAAAGTAAAAGTTACTACTAATTATAATGATTTACCCTATTATAGATTATTGAGAAAAGAGAAGCTGTATAGGTATAGAAGAAAATTATATAAATATAAAAAGAATGATATATTATTAACTAGTAATAAAATGTTGGATGGATATAAAGTAGATAGAGTAGAAAAGATAAATAAAATATATCGAAAAGAGGTATTTACTTTCTATGATAATATTAAACTGGATTATTTAGATTGGGATAAGATTTTAGTAAGTTCAACCATACCTTTGAAAGAATTAAAACTATATAAGAGTAAAGAGTGTGGGAAAATGAAATTAAAGCTAGTATATAAAACGTTTAGTTATCTAAAAGATATAGACTTTACATGTTCTTAAGAAAAAGAAATTCTACTTTTGTCGAATGGATTGTCTTTTTAAAAATATATAAGTATTCTTTAGGGGAAAGGAGGAGGTATGGACGAGTTACTCTTAAAGTATGATAAGTTAATCTATATGATGGCTAACAAATATAAAAATTATGCTAGTATAGATGATCTTTATCAAGCAGGATGTATTGGGCTAAAAGAAGCATTAACTCATTATGATGAAAGTAAAGGAAGTGATTTAACTAGTTATATTTGTCTTTATATTAAAGGGGAGATGCTAAAAGAAGTCAGTAATAGTAGGGAAATAAGAGTAGGATATGATGTTTATAACTTTTCAAAGAAAGTAAAGGAGGCAAGAGATTATTTAACTCAAGAGTTTGGAAGGGAAGCAACTACTTATGAAGTAGCTTACTATATGAATGAGAATATAGAAAAGATAGAGATGGTTGATAGAGTAAGTATGCCAGTTTATCATTTAGATGATAGGAATGAAGATAATTTATCTTTATATGATAAAGTTAGTTATGTAGAAAAAGCTTATGATACTGATATCTTAGATTTAAAAAGTGCTTGTGATAAACTTAATTCTTATGAGAAAAGTTTAATCAATAATAGATACTATCTTGATAAGACACAACAAGAAGTAGCAGAAAGTCTTGGTATTAGTCAAGTAAAAGTAAGTAGAGAGGAGAAGAAGATTTTAGAAAAATTAAGGGTTAGTTTAAGCTAATAATTTGGTTTGTGTTCTTTAAAAAATTGTGCTATTCTTATATAAAGAGTAGGTGAAAAGATGGATAATTATTTTATATTTAATGGTGTTACTTATGTCATTATTTATGATGATAAGAAAATAAAAATATTAAAGAAAGTTGATAACAAGTTAGTTGAGTTAGATAAGTCAGAAAAGAAAAAGATTGAAAGCTTTTTTAGCAGGGAACAATCACATAAATATAGTAGTCTCTATTTAACAGAATGTTTAAATGATAATAATGTACTAGAAAAAAAAGATTATATCTTGCCTTTTCTTGAATGGTTAGAAAAATTGATACCAGAAGACTCTAGAGATAATTTTTATAGAAATATAAGAACATTATCTATTGATTATAATTTTGAATGTCTTGATAGAAAAAAAAGTAATAATGTAGATACTAATGTAGAAGGGGTAGGAGAATATAATTGTACTAGTAATCATATTACAATAAATAAAGAATACTTAGAATATTTGTCTAGTATTTCTAATGATGAGGATTTTATATATAATAATTATGCAGTAAGCATCATGCATGAGTTAGCTCATATGGCTTCGGCAAATTATGATAGGAAAACTAACATATCTAAGTGCGGTTTTAATACTTATCCATTTTCTGATGTAAATGATAATAATAGAGGTTTAACTGAAGGATTGACAGAACTTATTTCTTTTACTGCTATCCCTTTTGTTTCTTTGTATACCTCTGGTTATTTTAAGGAAATGAAAATAGCTAAACAATTAGAAATGATAGTTGGTACTAATGTTTTGCTGGAGTCATACTTTTCTAATAAAGGCTTAGAAGAAATAAAAAACAATTTGTTAAAATATATAAATGATGAAAATAAAGTATTTAGTTTATTTAGAAATATTGAATTTAATTATTTAATTAGTGACTTAACTGATAAACAAAGTATTTTAGGGAATATTCAAAGTTCACTACTAGATTTCTTGGAAGCTAAGTGTAAAAAAGAATTAGAAAATCCCTATTTAGATAGAAAAATGTTCATTAATATGCTTGACTTTTATGGGAGGAACTTAATAACAGAAAGTGATATGGAATCTATACATAAAAATCCAGATAATTATGTTGGTATAAATAAAAATAAAGAGCAATTATTAAAGATTAAAGATAAATGTTTAACTGCTATTGATGGAATAGATATATATCAAGAAAATAGAGAAAAAACTCAAAAATTATATCAGGAAAAAAATGATGGAGAATCTTTATTAATAACTTTTCATATAAAAAATGATGATAAAAAGTGTATATACAAGTTGGAATTAATGGACGATGATAAGAATAAAAGAACTGTTTCAACTGATGAGTTTGATTTTAATCTTTCTTTTGTAAACAATATGTTAGAACCAACTATTAGTTATTATGCTAATAATAATTCAATTAAGGAAGCTACTAGCTTTGATGATATGTTATATTTTATAGCAGATAATAAAAATTCTATAGTTATAAACGGCATTGATAGTACTTATGCTAATAAATTATTAAGTGATATTGATACTAAAAAAGGATCTAAGTTAAACGAAAAAGAATTTACTAAGAATATTTCCGGTTTTAGTACCACTACTATTTTATTGACTTATTTAGTAGGAATAAGCATTATATGTTTAGCTTTTCTTATAATTTACATCTTGTGATTTAAATGATAGAATAAGTTTAGAAAAGGAAGATGTATATGGATAAAGATTATCAAATGATAGATCATTCTATTAAGATAAATAAAGAAGAATTGCCTAAACTTTTGCAAAATATAATTAAAGATTTAGAAAAATATGATAAGGAAGGTAATATGGAAATGTATGATGGACTTTATGAAGGATTAGAATCATTTTCTAAATCATTTCTATTATCAGGTGAAATAACAAATGGTCAATTTGAAACAATATTAAAAAAATACAGGGGGTAGTTATGAAAATAAAAGATTTTAATAAATAGAAAGTTTAGAAAATGACGAATGTAATAAAGCATTATTAAGAATAGTACCTAAAATAGACCTTTCAAAGATATATGATATTATTAATGAAATTCTAAATGAATATGAAGGAATAAAAGTAATAAGTGATATTAGAAAGAAATATTATTAAGTATCGTTATGAAAACTCATTATATAAAACATATTTAGAATTATTAGAGAAAAACAAATAAAGTAGAAACTTTTTGTTTTTTTCTTTTTGTAACTTAGTTGTAACTTTAGCTATAATATAATACTAATAAGAAACGGAGGAATTAATTTATGGAAATTCTAAGAGTAGATAATTTAACTAAAATTTATGGTAAAGATACAACTAAAGTAGTAGCATTAGACCATGTTTCTTTTACAGTAGAAAAAGGAGAATTTGTCGCTATTGTTGGAGCATCAGGATCTGGTAAATCAACCTTATTACATTTGATAGGTGGAGTTGATCGACCAACTTCTGGTAAGGTATATATAGATGGAAAAGATATCTTTAAATTTAATGATGATAAACTTGCTATATTTAGAAGAAGACAAGTAGGATTGATTTATCAATTTTATAATTTAATACCTATCTTAAATGTCGAAGAAAATATTACCTTACCCCTTGCACTAGATAATCGTGAAGTTGATAAAGAAAGACTAAGTAGTTTATTAAAATTACTAGGACTAGAAAATAGAAAAAATCATCTTCCTAATGAACTATCAGGTGGACAACAACAAAGAACAAGTATTGGCAGGGCCATAATTACTAATCCAACAATTATCTTAGCAGATGAACCAACTGGTAATTTAGATTCAAAATCAAGTGATGAAATAGTAGCGTTATTAAAAAAATCTAATAAAGAACTTAATCAAACAATAATTATGATTACTCATAATATGGAAATAGCAAAAGTTGCTGATAGGATAATAAAACTTGAAGATGGAAAAATTGTTTCGGAGGTATAATTATGACATTACTTAATAGATTAACAATTAAAAATCTTAAATTAAATAAAAAAAGAACTATTGTTACAATTATTGGTATTATGTTATCAGTAGCTTTAATTACAGCAGTAGCATCTATGTATGCTAGTGGAATTAAATCTTTAATAAAATATGAAACCATTATCAAAGGTGACTTTCATACTGCCTTTTATAATGTTCCTACTAGTGATATTGATAAATTTATAAATAATAGAAATATTGAAAAATTAAATATAACGGAAGGAATTGGTTATGCTAAGATAGATTCTAAAAATGAAGATAAACCCTATGCTTATCTAAAAGGATTTACTAAAGACGCTCTTAATAATTTATCTGTTAGATTAGTTAAGGGTAGATTACCAGAAAATACTAATGAGATAGTTATACCAACTCATTTAAAAACAAATGGTCGCTTGGATTTAAAACTTAATGATAGTATTACACTAGAAGTTGGTAAAAGAATAGATTCTAAAGGTAGCGAACTATCTCAAAGTGATAAGTATCAAAATACTGCTGGTGAACAGTTAGTTGAAACGCAAACTAAAACTTATAAAATAGTAGGTATTATAGAAAGACCTGCTACTAATATTGAATATTATACTGCTCCAGGTTATACCTTTATTACCTATATAGATAGTAAAAACTTATCTGGAAATGTAGATATCTATGCTAAGTTTACAAAAGATGGTGTAAAAAACTGGGATAAAACGATTGCTAATATTTTAGGAGTATCCCAAGTATTATTTAGAAAAGTCTATAATCAAGAAATAGAATCAGAAAAACTAACTGAACAATTAAAAAAGACTTATATGTTTGATATGAATAAATATCTTATTGATTTAGAAACTAATCCTATTTCAAGTACTAGTATGGGAGACTTAGGAAAAGTACTTGCTATCGTGATAGTTATTATAGTATTTACCTCTATATTTTGTATTAAAAATAGTTTTGATATATCAATTACTGAAAAAATAAGACAGTATGGTATGCTAAGAAGTATAGGAACTACTAAAAAGCAGATAAAAAGAAATGTTTTTTATGAAGCTACTATCCTTGGTTTAATAGGTATACCCTTAGGAATAATCTTAGGATGTTTAGCTACCTATATATTAATCATTATTAGTAATTATTATTTAACTGATGTAATTCAAACTGGTTTTAAATTAGAGTTAGTATTTTCAACTTATGCTATTTTAGTAGCTATAATATTAGGTATAATAACTATCTATTTCTCAGCATTAAAAAGTGCTACAAGAGCTTCTAAAGTATCAGAAATAGATTCTATTAGAAATAGTGCTAATTTAAAGATTTCTTCTAAAAAAATAAAATCTCCTAAATACATAAAAAAACTATTTGGTATAGGAGGAGTAATATCTTTTAAGAATTTGAAAAGAAATAAGAAAAAATATAGAACTACCATTATATCAATAACAGTTTCGACCTTTGTATTTATCGCTTTATATAGCTTTATGGAATTAGCTTTTCAAAATGTAAATAATGAATTAAAAGTATCTGATTTTAATATCTCGTTAACTACTAATGCAATTAATGATTATTCATATAATAAGTTTCTTAAAACAGTTAACTTATCTGGTGTAGAAGATTATGCTATATTAAGAAATAGTGAATTATCTTTTACTGGTTCTCATTCTAGTAAAGAATATTTAGAATATTTTGGTACTAAAAAAGAAAGCAATGCTGAAGAACATATTACTATTTTTGCTATAGGTAAAAAACAGTATGATAAATATATTAAATCATTAGGGTTAAACTATGATGATATAAAAGATAAAGTGATACTTTTTGATAAGCAATATATAACTAGTTATGATAAAAATAATAATAAAATAACAAAGAATATTAGAGTGTATGACTTTAATAAAGGAGATGTAATTACCTCTACTAACAACCAATTAAACTTAGAAATAGGAGCTATATCTTCTATAGGACCTAATCTTCTAAAAAATCTATCTAACAGCTACTTAATAATTAGTGATGAAATGTTTGATAAGATAGCTAAAACTAATAACTTAGATATTTATTATAAAGCAAGTAATGCTGATAAGTTACAAGATGAACTTGATAGTTATTTAAATGGGGAAAGTTATAATATTGATAATAAAGAAGAAAATGTAAGAATAATGAATAACTTATTTACCTTAATCGCTATATTTCTATATGGATTTATTATTGTAATCTCATTAATTGGAATAACTAACATCTTTAATACTATTACTACTAATATGGAATTGAGAAAACAAGAATTTGCTATGTTAAAATCTATTGGTATGACTTCAAAAGAATTTAAAAGAATGATAAGATTAGAAAGTTTATTTATGGGTATTAAATCATTACTATTTGGTATACTTATCGGAATAATATTATCTTATTTGATTTACCTATCTTCAGATTCTGATATACCTTATAAATTACCTATAGTTGCTATTATAATATCTATACTAGTAGTATTTATACTTATTTCCTTAATTATGAAGTATTCTCTTAATAAGATTAATAAACAAAATACTATTGAAACAATTAGAAATGAAAATATCTAGATAGGGAGCGTTAGCTCCTTATATTTTGATATAATATTAATGAAGGGAGCTACAAATATGAATATTTTACTAGTAGAAGATATAGAATCAATTATTAAAGGACTTACATATTCCTTGGAGAAAAGTAATTATAAACTAGTTATTAAAACTACGATAAAAGATACTAAAGAATATTTACATTCTAATACAAATATTGATTTAATTATCCTTGATATTACTTTACCTGATGGTAATGGCTTTGATTTATTTGTAAATACTATTAAAAACTTAAAGATACCTACTATTTTCTTAACAGCAAAAGATGAAGAAGATGATATTGTTAAAGGTCTAGATATAGGAGCAGAAGATTATATAACTAAACCTTTTTCTACTAGGGAAGTAATAGCAAGAATTAATCGAATATTATTAAGATGTAAAAAGAAAAGTATTATTAAGATTAAAGATATTTCTTATGATATGGATAAATTAGTTTTGATGAAAAATAATACTCCTATAGAATTAACAGCATTAGAGTTAAAACTAGTTAATCTCTTATTTGTAAATATAAATAAAGTTGTAAGTAGAAATGTAATCTTAGATAAGATTTGGGATTGGACTGGTAATTATGTTGATGACCATACAGTAACCGTTTATTTTAAAAGAATAAGAGAAAAGATAGGAACTAATATAATTACTACTATTAAAGGAATGGGGTATAGAATAGATGAAGAATAAACTTAGATTAAAACAATATATTACCTCTACCTTAATTGTCTTTATATGTTTATTTGTTATATTTCTAATTTTAAATATCTATGAATATAAAACTTATACTAAAAACTTTAATAATAAGATTAGTGCTATTGTAACATTAGTTAAAGATAGGTATCCAGAAATAACTGATAAAGAGATTATAGAAATAATAAATAGTAACAAACAATCAGATGATTCTTTCTTTCTTAAATATGGAATTGATATCGATAATAAAGCAGTACTACTGGAAAATGATAAGAGCTATCATACCTTTTTACTTATTAATATGTCTTTTCTAATAATAACTATTGCTAGTTTATGTATATTATATTTTAGATACAATTATAAAAGAAAAAATGATATAAAAGATATTATTAAATATATAGAACAAATTAATAGAAGGAATTATGAATTAGAGATAGATACAATTTCAGAAGATGAATTATCAATATTAAAAAACGAAATATATAAGACTGCTGTAATGTTAAAAGAAGCAGCTTTAAATTCTAATAAAGATAAACTTAATCTAAAGAAGTCATTAGAAGATATTTCTCATCAATTAAAAACACCTCTTACTAGTATATTAGTGCTATTAGATAATCTTATTGATGAACCAGATATGGATTCTAGTATTAGAAATGATTTTATTATTGATATAAAAAGGAATGTTATAAATATTAACTTTTTAGTACAAGCACTTTTAAAATTATCTAAGTTTGATGCTAATACTGTACACTTTATAAAAAAAGAAAATGATTTAGAAATGATTGTTAAGGAAGCAATTAAGAATGTTTCTACTTTATGTGACTTAAGAAATATAAATATAAAATTAAATACTTTAGAAAATGCTAAAGTAGATTGTGATGCTAAATGGCAAATAGAAGCAATAACTAATATAATAAAAAATGCTATAGAACATTCAAAAGATAATTCAAGTATAATAATAAATATAGATAATAATAGAGTTTATTCTAAGATTGAAGTGATTGATTTTGGTGATGGAATATCTAAAAGAGATATCAAGCATATTTTTGAAAGATTTTATAAGGGAGAAAACGCTACATCTAATAGTATAGGAATTGGTCTTGCTTTAGCAAAAACTATTATAGAAGAAGATAAGGGAACTATAGCAGTAGAATCAAATGAATCTAATACTAAGTTTACTATTAAATACTTTAAGCTTACATTTGAGTGAGCGAATTAAATTTATTTCTTTTGTCTGAAATATAAAAAAGATTAAGACTTTTTCAGATAAATTTGGTAAACTATTAATAGTTATGAGGTGTTAGAATGAGCATGTTTACTTTAATGAATAAAAATAAAAAAGTATTTGATTTTGAATATAATGATGAAGAACATTTAATTGTTAAGTTTGAAAGAAATTATCCTGATAATGAAGCTTATGCACCTTTTGGATTAATTAAAGATGATAATATAGACAAAAATCAGTTTAATAAGTGGTGGAAGAATAGACAAATACCAGCATCAAGAAATGGTTTAAAGGAATTGTTAGAAAGAAATAATATTTATGATGAAGATGGTTTTGATTTGTTAGATACAAAAGCTTATTGTTTATCACTTTCTGATCAATATTGGGTTAAGATGCTTGACGAAGATATTTTATGGGAAGATGTAAATTTCTTTGATAATGAGTTCTCGGAAGACGTTGGTAAATTATTGTTTGATGGTTTAAAATCCTCAGTAGATTTAAACTTAAATACGCCAGATATGACTAGTAATGGTAACTATCTTAAAAGATGGAAGATTATAAATAAGGATAGATATTTAGTTAAAGCTGGGGGAAAGATGATAAATCAAGAGCCTTTTAATGAGGTAATCGCTACCAAGCTATATGAAAGACTTTTAAATGATAATGAGTATGTAAAATATGAAATAATCCATGATAATGGAAGAGCTGTATCAATATGTAAAGACTTTATCACAACCGATACAGAACTAATACCAGCCTGGAAAATAAATGAGTATTATGAAAAAAATGAATCTGAAAACAAGTATGAACATTATATAAGATGTCTAAATGGACTAAATATCAAAGATGCTAATGTTTTAGTAGATAAAATGTTAGTATGTGACTTTATTTTAGCTAATAAAGATAGACACTTTAATAACTTTGGTGTTATTAGGAATGTAGAAACATTAGAATTTGAAAGAGTTGCACCTATCTTTGATAATGGCTGTTCATTATGGTTTGATGAAAATGATATGTATGTTGGGGAATTCTTTTTAACTAAACCTTTTGATGAATATGAAAAAAATCAGATTAATTTAGTTAAGAATTTTGATTGGTTTGATATTGATAAATTAGATGGTTTTGTAGATGAGGTTAGAGAAATACTTTCAAAGAATAATTTATTATCTAATGAAAGAATTGAAAAGATAGTAGAACAAGTAAAGTTAAGAATAGAGTATGTTAGTAATTTAAAATATAATGAGGAAAAGAATGGAAGTAAGTAAAATAAAAAAAGCTTTAATTGAACAAAAAAATATTGGGTTATCAGGTAATTTATATCATAAGACACAACTTGACTTTGCCTATAGTACAAATTATATAGAAGGGTCTACCATAACACCAGATGAAACTGCTAGTATTTATGATACGGGTACAATTTTAACAAGTAAAGATAAAGTTATTGTATTAAAAGATGCTACTGAAACTAAAAATCATTTTACATTATTTAAATATATGCTAGATACTATTGATGATAAATTATCTATAGATATGATAAAGAAATTTCATTTTATATTAAAAGATGGTACTTTAACAGATAGTGAAAAAGAATGGTTTAATGTAGGGGAGTATAAAAAGAAAAATAATTTTGTTGGTAATATTACAATATCAAGTCCTGATAATGTAGCAGACGATATGAAAAACTTATTAGATTGGTATAATAAGATTCCTAATAAAACAATAGAGGATATTATTGAATTTCATGTTCGATTTGAGAAAATTCATCCATTTCAAGATGGTAATGGACGCGTTGGCAGAATGATAATGTTTAGAGAGTGTTTGTATAATGATATTATGCCTTTTTACATAGAAGATAGAAATAAAGATTTTTATATAAGAGGTATAAGAGAATATCAAACAAATAACGAAAAAGAATATTTAATTGATACTTGTTTAAACAGTCAAGATAATTATGAGAGAATGGTAAAATACTTTTTAGAAGATAATTCTGACTAAGGGGGAAATATGAAACTAATAATAAATGCCGATGATTATGGCTTAAGTAAGAGTATAAGCGATGGAATTATATTGGGAATAAGAGCAGGATATATAACAAGTACATCTATTATGGCAAATATGACTTGGGCAGAATATGCTATTCAAAAAGCACTTGAATATAATATTGATTGCATTGGATTACATATTAATTTAACAGTTGGGAAGCCAATATTAAAAAATGATAATTTAATAAATAATAATGGTTATTTTTACTATAATAATGAGCAAATCGAAAATCCAAAATTAACATATCAAGATGCCTATAATGAGATAATGGCACAAGTTAATGCAATATCAAATTATAGTGATGGAAAATTAAAAATAGATCATTTAGATACACATCATCATCTAATGGATAATCCTAATATTAAACAGGCCATAGTAGATATTGCTCAAAAACTAAATCTTCCAATAAGAAAATACGATAATGTTCAAAATATAAAATGCCCTGATTTCTTATATAGAAATTTTACGATTAATAATGTTAGTATTGATAGTATAAAACAACTGATAGAAAAGTATAAAAATGGTAATGTGGTTGTTGAATTAATGACACATCCAGGTCTTATAGATGAATACACTAAAACAGTAACTAGTTATTTAAATAGAGAAAAAGAATTGTTAGTATTAAAAGAAAGTAAAGAATTAGGGTTGTTTGAAGAAATTGATTTAGTAAGTTTTCAACAGCTTTAAACATATTGTTTAAAAAAATAGAAAGTGAAGGCAGATGATGCCTTTTTTTCATATATAGCATTAAATTAATTTTAATTTTAGTCTTTCTTTGCTATAATATAGTAGAAATGTGGTGATTAAACTTGAATATATATAATTTAACAAAAGAAGAGATGATTAGTTATGTTCTAGATAAAGGATATAAGAAGTTTTATGGGGAAGAACTATTTACTTGGTTATATCAAAAAAGAGTTACTAATTTAGATGAAATGACTAATCTAAAAAAAGAATTTAGAGAAATGATAAGTAAAGACTTTGTCTTTGGAACGGTTAAACTAACGGTAGTAGAAAAAGATAAAGATGTAGAAAAATACTTATTTACCTTAAAAGATAATGAACATATAGAAGCAGTATTAATGAAACATGATTATGGCTTATCATTATGCATTTCTTCCCAAGTAGGGTGTAATATGGGATGTAAGTTTTGTGAGTCTGGTAGAAGAAAGAAACAGAGAAACTTAACCACTGGTGAAATGGTAGAACAAATACTTTTAATAGAAGATAACTGTGGTATGCGAATTAGTCATGTAGTAGTAATGGGAATAGGAGAACCATTTGATAATTATGATAACCTATGCAACATGATAAAAATTATTAATGACCCGAAAGGACTTGCTATTGGAGCTCGTCATATAACAGTATCAACTTGTGGTATAGTACCTAAGATTAAAGAATTTGCTGACTTCCCTTATCAAGTGAATCTTGCTATATCTCTTCATGCACCAAATGATAAACTAAGAAAAGAAATAATGCCGATTGCAAAAGCATATTCTCTTAGTGAACTAATGGATGCTCTTAACTACTATATTAAAAAGACTAATAGAAGAGTAACTTTTGAATATATATTATTAAAAGATGTAAATGATAGTGAAGAAAATGCTAAAGAATTAGTTAACTTAATAAAAGGAATGAATGCTTATGTTAATTTAATACCATATAATGCGACAGAACATTTACAGTTTAGTAGATCAAATACTTTAAATATTGCTAAATTTTATGATATACTTAAGAAGAATAATATTTGTGTTACCATAAGACGGGAGTTTGGTTCAAAAATAAGTGCCGCTTGTGGGCAACTAAGAAGCAAGAAGGAGGAAGTATGAAGACATTTTGTTTAACAGATCCTGGTAAAGTAAGAGATCATAACGAAGATAGTGTTTTAATAATAAATAAAAAGTCAGGAGATGTTTTGTTAGCGATAGCTGATGGAATGGGGGGACATTCAGCTGGAGAAGTAGCTAGTAATATTGCTATTAGTTATTTAGGCAATCATTTCCAAGAAAGCTTTGAACATAAAGATAAGCTAGAAGCTGCTTCTTGGCTAAGAGATAGTGTGGATTCCATTAATAGATTGATTTTTGAACATGAAAAAACTCATCCAGAGAGTAAAGGAATGGGAACTACCTTAGTAGCAGCAATAGTAACAAAAGATTATATTTTATTTGGTAATATAGGAGATTCCTCAGGATTTGTTATGAAGGGGGGAAAACTTCATAAAGTAACATATGACCATACCTTAGTAAACTTATTAGTATCCGCTGGAGAATTAACCGAAGAAGAAGCAAAAGATCATCCTAAGAAAAACGTCTTAATGAAAGCACTTGGAGCCAATGAAAAAGTTGATATTGATATATTCGATTGTGATATGAATATAGATGAGGTATTACTATCAAGTGATGGACTTACTAATATGTTAGAACAGACTCAAATAGAAGATGTTTTAAATGAAGATATAGATATAGAAGATAAAGTTATTAAATTAATAAGAAAGGCTAATAATCGTGGGGGAACAGATAATATTTCTGTTGCTTACATGCAATTAGACGAAGAGGGTGAAGAAAAGTGATAACAAAGGGGCAAAAAATAAATAATCGTTATGAAATAATTCGCACTATTGGTGAAGGTGGAATGGCGAATGTTTATCTTGGTTATGATACTATACTAGATCGTAATGTAGCGATAAAAGTATTAAGAGGAGACTTATCAAGTGATGAGAAATTTGTAAGAAGATTTCAAAGGGAAGCTTTATCAGCATCTAGTCTTTCCCATCCTAATATAGTGGAAGTTTATGATGTTGGTGAAGATAATGGACTATACTATATCGTTATGGAATATATTGATGGAAAAACTTTAAAACAACTTCTTAAGAAAAGGGGAAGTTTAACACTTAGTGAAGCGATTGATATTATGTTACAAATAACTGATGGTATGGCACATGCTCATGATAGTTATATTGTTCATCGAGATTTAAAACCACAAAATATTATGATTAAAGACGATGGGCAAATCAAGATAACTGATTTTGGTATAGCAATGGCTTTAAATGCTACCCAACTTACCCAGACTAATTCTGTAATGGGAAGTGTTCATTATTTACCACCAGAACAAGCAGCCGGAAAAGGTTGTACTATCCAAAGTGATATTTATTCTATGGGAATTATTTTCTATGAGTTGTTAACTGGTGAGTTACCATTTAAAGGTGATAGTGCTGTTGAAATAGCATTAAAGCAAATGAAAGATCCACTGCCCGATGTTCATAAGATGAATAAAGATATACCACAAAGTATTGAAAATATTATCTTAAAAGCAACAGCAAAGAATCCGAAGAACCGTTATCAAAATGTTAGAGAAATGTATCAAGATTTATTAACAGCACTAAACGATGATAGAATGAATGAAGAACCTTATGTTTATCCTTATAAAGAACATGAAGTAGATGATGCTACTAAAGTAATGAAACCAATTGATGAAGGAGAACCAATTGCTACACCGATAGTAGATGAAACGGAAAAAAAGACTAATAAATGGATTAAGATTCTAGCAGGAGTACTTGCTGGTATCGCTCTTATTTGTATAACTGTTTTCTTTATCATACCTGCTGTTACTACTGAGCCTGATATAATAGTACCAGATGTTAGTAATCTAACCGTATCAAAAGCCGAGAAAAAGCTACAAGATAAAGGATTTGAAGTAGCAACTAAGATAAAAGAAGTAGCAAGTGATAAAATAAAAGAAGGAAAAATAGTTAAGACTGATCCGGAAGCCGGTAGAAGTATTAAAAAAGGAACAACTATTACTTTATATCGTTCTAAAGGAGAAAATAAATATACGGTAAAAGATTATACTGGTCAAAACTATATAGCTGTTCAAACGGAACTTGAAAGTCTTCATGGTATAGATGTTACTATTGAGAAAAAAGATGTTGATACCTCTCGTGAATACGATGAACAAGAAATAGTTGGTCAAAGTGTTAAAAAGGGAGAAAAACTTGCTAAAGGAGATAGTATTATTCTATATATTCCTAATATTAGTGAGGTTTATCCTGATATGCAGTCTGAAGGTTGGAGTAAAGATGATGCAGAAGCTTTTGCTACTAAGTATAGTTTAAATATAACTTTCCAAGAAGAAGAAACAACAGCATATGAAGAAGGTAAAGTAATTAGACAAAGTAGAGCAGCCGGAAGTCCAATTATAAAAAATGCTAATATAACAGTAACAATTGCTAAGAAACCAAAGGAGACTATTATTAAAGATAATAATAGTAGTAAAGATAATACAAATAAAGATAATACTAATCAATCATCTAGTACTAATAATCAAACTACTAAACCACAAACAGGACAAAGTTCTACTGGTACTACAACTAAAACACCATAAGGGGGAATTTTCTTAATGAAACAAGGACAGATTATAACACTACAAAAAAATCAGTACATTGTAAAAAGTGATGATGTAAAAATTTCTTGTGTAATAAGAGGGAAAATTCATAAACAACAACTTCTTCCACGCGTGGGAGATTTTGTTTTGTTTGATGAAAATAAACAAGTTATTGAAAAAATATTACCAAGAAAAAATAGTTTTTTAAGACCACTAGTAAGTAATATAGATCAAGCTATAATTGTAACTAGTGTCAAGGAACCAGACTTTTCCTTATCACTACTTGATAGACTTTTAACTTTAATGGAGTTACATAAAGTCGAAGGAGTTATTTGTCTTACTAAGTTAGATTTAATTACTAAAGAAGAAAAAAAATCTATCTTCAGGACAATGGATTATTATAAAGGACTAGGCTATAAAGTAGTAACTAATAATGAGTTAGATAAGATAAAAGAGATACTTGAAAATAAGACTAGTGTTTTTATTGGTCAAACAGGAGCAGGTAAATCAACACTTTTAAACAAGTTATCACCAGAGTGGAACTTAAAGACAGGGGAAATATCTAAAGCTTTAGGTAGAGGAAAACATACAACTAGAACAGTAGAGTTATATGACTTTCTAGATGGTCAAGTTCTAGATACCCCTGGTTTTTCAGCACTTAACTTTGAAGGATTTACTAAAGAAGAAATAGAAGATTCTTTTAGAGAGTTTGCTAACTATTCTTGTCCTTTTAAAGATTGCTCGCATACCAAGGAAGGTGAGTGTGAAATTAAAAGACAAGTTAGTTTAGGAAATATATTAGAAAGTAGATATAATAATTATTTACAATACTTAAAGGAGGTAAAATAATGTTAGTTAGTGCATCATTTTTAAGTAGTAAAGATATACCTAAGTTTTTAACCAAACTTAATGATACTGATATTAATTATATTCATGTAGATGTAATGGATGGGGCTTATGTTAAGAATAAGACTATGCCTTTTAGAGAGATGAAGCATATTAGTGATTATACTAGCAAAAGATTAGATGTTCACTTAATGGTTAAAAATCCTCTTAAGTATATAGATGATTATGCTTCACTAAATACAGAGTATATTACTATTCATAAAGATATAGATGATGATTTATTAAAGTGTTTAAAAGAGATAAAAAGTTATTATATAAAAGCAGGTATTGCTTTAAAAAATGAAGATGAGATAAAAGATATAATTCCCTATCTTCCATATATTGACTTAATCTTAGTAATGTCAGTTACCCCAGGAGCAGGAGGACAAGCCTTTCAGGAGGAAGCAGTTGACAAATTAAAAGAGCTAAAAATCTTAAAAAATGAATATAAAGGTAAGTTTTCTTTCATAGTTAATGTAGATGGGGGAATAAATAATAATACTATTGCTAAGGTAAAAGATTATACAGATATGGTAGTAAGTGGAAGTTATCTTGCAGATTCTAATAATTTACAAGATACAATTGCTACTTTACGATAATAAAAAAATAGTTTATAATAAAAAAAGAATAGGAGGGTTACTATGAATAATGAAAATAATACTAATCAAACTAATGAGCAGAATGTAGTTTCTAATATAAATGTTGTTAATGATACAAGTACTATTCCTGTAGTAAATGATACACAACAAGAACAAACCCCACAACAAGCTCCACAACCACAGGTTACTAATAATTCAACTTCAGCAAAGTCTACTCCTAAGGTAGTAAAAGTAGAACATATTAAAGAAGTAGTAAAAGAAGTAAAGCCAAAAGATGATAATTCAAATAAAAGTAAAGTAAAAGACCAACCAAATGATGGTACTCCTCAAAAAGAAGTAGTAGTAAAGGAAAAAGGTGGATTCTTTGGAAGATTTATTTTATTCTTATTTATAATTTTCTTGTTCGCTTTCGTTTATTATTTACCAGAAATAAGTCAGTATATTGAAGATTATAAGAAAGCAAAAAGTGGTATAGAAGATGGTTCGATGAAAAGTGGTACTATGACTTGTACTTTAACTAAAGATAATAAAGACAATTTAAGTACTATTTATGAAACAACTTTTACTTATACTAAAAATAAATTAAAAAAGACAGAACAAGTTACATCTTATAAGTTAAAAGATGATGCTACTAGTACTGCTACTTTAGATGAGTCTGAAAATGAATGTCAAGAACTTAAGTCAGCCTTAACTGGTGTAAGTGGTATAGATGTATCTTGTTCAAAGACAGCTGTTTTACAAAAGACTAAACAAGTTATTGATTATACTAAATTTAATGCAAAGGAAGTTACTACTAATATTGCAGAATATAAAGGCTTTTATCCAGAATTTCAACTAGATCAGAGTGTAGCAGGTATTAGAAAAAACTTAGAAGATGCCGGTTATAGTTGTCAAACTAGAGAATACTAATGAAAAGAAAGTAGAGGTGACTCAATCATGAATAATATAAATTTACAATTAGTTAACATGGGGGGGGGCATTAAGTAATAATACTACTTTCTTTTATT
>OIYY01000728.1_pt1 | contig 21479 bp, 18 predicted proteins | sample 1588341 | NCBI WGS metagenome assembly OIYY01 (sample SAMN03283287) | human gut metagenome | biome: human-associated habitat; material: feces | host: Homo sapiens | place: Peru | collected 2012 | reverse complement strand
TATTCCAAAATTACGTTAAATCACGCTTGTGAATTTTCACTTGCGAAACTTTAGTTATAAAATTTTAATTTGTAGCTTATGAAAAGAATTTTGCGAATTTTAATGATTGCCATTTGCTACATGGTTTCATGCAATATGGTAGCGAATGCGGGTAACAACAAGCCTATCTCTGTAAATGCACTTCCTGCCAAGGTCCAGACCTTGCTCAGCCAGCATTTCAATGGTCAGAAGGTGATACTTGCTACGATTGAGTCGAGCGTTGTCAGCAGAAGCTATGATGTGGTTCTACAGAATGGCACGAAGCTGGAGTTCGACAAAAAGGGAAATCTTACAGAGGTCGACTGCAAGCAGGACATCGTGCCAGCCCAGCTGATTCCGCAAGCCATCAGGAATTACCTGAAAGATAATTATGCAGGACAATCAGTAAAAAAAATGAAATGAATAAGAATGAATATGAGGTAGAACTGACTAACGGATTGGATTTGACCTTCAACAAGCATTTTCAATTAATTGATATTGACTGATTTAAACTAAATCCATTCATCTGATGATCTTCACCTACTTTGGTGACCTTCATCAGATGTACATTGGCGGAATCCTGTTCCTGATGATGTATGTGTGAGAGCAATGAAGATACGTCGCCATTATATTAGCACCAAACCGCTAGATGATTATTATCAGATTATCTCCGATATCAAGGCCGATGAGAGCATCCCCAAATACGCTTCCAACCTGGTTTATGTAAACCATGCCGGCAAGGAAGACACCGTGGCATTGGGACTCGATACTTCTATGGTAGTGGTAGAACGTGTGCCGCTCATCATCAACCAGCGCAACAGAAATATCAGGCACATCATGCAGATTGTGGAAGAATAGGAAGATTTTTCTAAATAAAAAATCAGCCAGATGATTACTTTTCGGATTATTATTTGTATCTTTGCACCTGAATTGCGCAAAGCAAAATTGAAAGATAATAAAAAAGATAATTGAATGGGAAATCAAATCACAACAATGGAGCGGGGAATGCAGCGACGCACAGAACTGCTCCTGGGAAAAGATAATCTTGAAAAAATTCAGGAAGCACGAGTACTCATCTTCGGAATCGGAGGCGTGGGCTCATGGTGCGCCGAGGGACTGGTGCGCAGCGGCGTGCGCAACATCACCATCGTGGATAGTGACCGCGTATGCGTAACCAACTGCAACCGCCAGCTGATGGCAACAAGCCGCACCATCGGACAGGTGAAGGTAGATGCGCTGCGCGACCGCCTGCTGGAAATCAACCCTGAAGCCAACATCACGACCTATCAGAAAATCTATCAGGCAGAAACTGCAGAAGAGTTCCACATGGAGGAATACGACTACATCATAGACGCCATCGACTCGCTGAAAGACAAGGCTGATCTGATTCTGCGTGCCACTGCCCTTCCGAAGGAAATCACCTTCGTATCTTCGATGGGAGCAGCCCTCCGTCGCGACCCTTTCATGGTGAGGAAGGCTGAGTTCTGGAAAGTTAATGGCGATCCGCTGGCAAGAGCCCTGCGCAAGAAATTCAAGAAGAACAAGACCTTCCCTCGCCGCAAATTCCAGTGCGTGTTCAGCGAGGAAAAGCCGATGCAGAACATGGGAGTGAACAAGGCCTGCGGTACAGGCGGTTGCCTCTGTCCGAAAGCAAAGCTACTCAGCGGAGAGAGAGGAACAGACACCGCCGTCTATGATGCACCTGGCGATCAGCGACTTGTAGAACATGAATGGTGTTCTACGAAGGCACAGATCAATGGTTCACTCTGCCACATCACCGCTACATTCGGAATGGCTATAGCAGGAATCGTTATCAATCACATCATCGAAAGATAATATTTTGAAGAAGGTATGATCAAGATACGCTGCGTGGTAGAACGAATTACCTACCAGAATCAGGAGAACGGATATTCCGTGATGAAAGTCAAGGTGAAGGGATATTCCGATCTGGTTACCCTGGTGGGAAACCTGCTGGATGTTCCAGTGGGAGCGGTACTGCTGTGCAATGGCGACTGGAAGATGGACAAGCGATACGGACAGCAGTTTGCCTGCGAAACCTGGGAAGAGGTAATGCCCGCCACGGCGTATGGAATAGAAAAATATCTGGGCAGCGGACTGGTGAAAGGCATCGGTCCGAAGTTTGCACATCTGATAGTAGAGAGATTCGGAACGGAAACCATCGAGGTAATAGAAGATGACATCGAACGACTCTACGAGGTTGCCGGAATCGGCAAAAAACGCGTGGAGAAAATCCGAGACAGCTGGGAGAAGCAGAAGGACATCAAGAACGTGATGATCTTCCTGCAGCAGTATGGCGTGAGCACTGCTTACGCCGCCAAGATCTACCGACAGTATGGCAAGGAAAGCATCGACAACGTGAAGGAGAATCCCTACCGTCTTGCCGATGACATCTGGGGCATTGGTTTCAAGACTGCCGACAGCATAGCCAGCAAGATGGGTTATGAGAAGAACGATCTGAGAAGATGCAAGAGCGGAATCAGTTACACCCTAAATGAACTCTCCAACGAAGGTCACGTTTATGCTGTAGAAGAACAGCTTATAGAAGCCGCAAAGAAACTGCTCGAAGCCGATGAAGAACCTATCAGACAAGCCATAGCGGAAATGATTATATCAGAAAATCTCATCCGTGAGAACGAAGCCATCTATCTGCCTCCCTTCTATCATTCTGAACGTGGAACGGCTAAGAAACTGCTGGAATTGATGAAAGGTCAGGGTCCTACCCTCTTCAATATGCAGGCCGACATCCAGACGATGGAAAAGGCTTCAGGCATCAGATACGACGAGGTGCAGATTGCCGCCATTGAGCAGGCAATACGCTCTAAAGTGATGGTGCTGACGGGTGGTCCCGGAACAGGAAAGACCACGACGACGCAAGGTATCATTTCTGCTTATAAAACGGCAGGGATGAGGATTCTACTGGCGGCTCCTACGGGCAGAGCTTCCAAGCGAATGAGCGAGGCCACGGGCATGGAAGCCAAGACCATCCACCGGCTGCTGGAGTTTAATCCGCAGGACGGATACAAGCGCAACGAGGAGAACCCGCTGGAGGGTGATGCGCTGATCGTGGATGAGTGTTCGATGATAGACATCATCCTGATGTATAATCTGATGAAGGCGATTCCGGAGCACATGCGCCTGGTGCTGGTGGGCGACATTGACCAGCTGCCGAGTGTGGGAGCAGGAAACGTTCTGCGCGACATCATCGACTCAGAGAAGATTCCGGTCCTCCGACTCACCCGCATCTTTCGACAGGCGCAGTCGAGCCGAATCATCATAAGTGCCCACGCCATCAACCAGGGATATTATCCGGACACGAGCAACGGCAAACAGACCGATTTCTTCTTTATCAAGAATGAAGATCCAGAGCAAGTGGCTACGGAAATCGTGAATCTTGTAAAATACCGTCTGCCAAAAGCTTACAATCAGCCACCGAGTAACATCCAGGTGCTTACCCCGATGCAGAGAAGCGTGGTAGGTGCAGCCAATCTGAACATGCTGCTGCAGCAGGCACTCAACACATCCAATCTGGGAATCAGCCGTGGCGGAATCACCTACAAACTGGGCGACCGCGTAATGCAGATTAGAAATAATTACGACAAGAATGTATTCAATGGAGACATCGGAACCATAGAGAAGGTGAATATGGAAGATTGCACCATCTCCGTGAGTTTCGAGGATCATTCAGCTGAATACGAGGCAGCGGAGCTGGATGAGTTGACATTGGCCTACGCCACCACCATCCACAAGAGTCAGGGTTCAGAATATCCCATCGTGGTCATCCCTATCCTGATGACTCATTTCGTGATGCTTCAGCGCAACCTCATCTACACCGGAATCACGAGAGCCAAGAAAATCTGCGTGCTCATCGGTCAGCCCAAAGCCCTCGCCTATGCTGTAAGAAATCTGACTGTGAGCAGCAGAAACACGAAATTGAAAGAACGGTTGCGTGGCGAGATTGAGGCGGCAACCAATTCTTCTCCACTCCACTTCAGCAAGCCGTATGTTTTGCCTGAAGAGAATCAGCCAATGATGGCTGCTGAACCAGGAATCAAAAGAAAGGAATAAAGCATTACATCAGATCACATTTCTCCTCGTTATTCTTCTCAACCTTCTCGCCATCCTTCAGGATGCGTGCCTTGTAGCCGAACTTATCGAAACCCTTCTGAAGCTTCACGGGAGTGGTCTTGTCGGCATTGTACTTTACGGTAACCGTCTGGTTAGGAACTGAAGTCTCGATACTCTTGATTCCTTTCTCAAAACGGAGATTGTTCTTGATTTTGTTTTCACAAGCCTCACAGTGCATCTGAGGGGTAGTTGTGAAAACCACGGTCTTGATGTCCTTGGCAAAGCCAACCATTGCCACCATTATCATCACGAACATTAATAAAATCTTTTTCATAACTTTCTATTATTTAAATTGTTGAAATTCTACTTTCTGAAAATACTTAATTATAAGTTAACACCTCACATTGTTCCCTAAAGCTTCACTCTTACTCCAGCATAGAACATTCTGCCTTCCACTGGTCCCCAGATCAGGGTAGGCTCGAAATCCCTGCCCCATGGCTGAGCAGCACCATAGATAGGAGTCTTCTGCCTGAAACCCGTCAGGTTCTCGCCTCCCACATAGATGCTCCAATGGCGGAACCATCTGGTAATCTGGGCGCTCACCTGTTCAAAGCTATGAAATCTCGGCGACCACGATGGAGTTCCATCCGCCAACTGATAAGGCTCCGGATTCCTTCCGCCACCATTCAACTGCACCGTGGCGTCAAACTGCCACAGCGCCAATAGGGTTTTGTAAGAAGCGGTGAAAAGCGCCTTATACTTGCTGGTAAGCGGTTTCTCCTTCAGTTCATTCTCAATTCCGTAAGAACATTTCACATTATTCAGTCGATAAGCCGCCGTAATCTCCAGGCCCTTCAGCAAGGGATAGGAAGCATCAATCTGGAAGGTATGCGAATAAGACTTTCCCTGCAGATTATGAATCACGATGAGTCGGCTGTCAGCATCATAATCCACTACCGCCTGATTTCTGAAGTCGGTATAGTAATACTCGGCATTCAGCTTCAGAGTCTTGCTAAACAGCGGGATATAGAAAGCCGTGCTCACACCATAGTTCCAAGCCTCCTCCTGCTTCAAGCCATTGCTGGAAAGCAGAGAACCAGCAGAAGTCTGAGAGCCTGGAGCAGAAGTCTGAAGGTCTCTTCCGGCAATCTGAAGTTCCCTTCCACTCGCCAGCAGATAGTTATATTCTGCCAGACCGAACACCGTGCGGTAGCCTTTTCCGGCTGACAATCGGATGCTTACAGCCTCTACAGGTGAATATTTCACATGAAATCGAGGAGTGAAGAAGTTGCCATAGATGGAACTATGGTCAAAACGTACACCTGCCATTGCCGTGAGCTTCGTTCCTAATGTATAGGTATATTGAGCATAAGCACCGGGAGTGGTCTCCTTCTCGTTCAGGCGCTGCATCTCCGGAAGAATATAAGAAGATGACTGACCGGAAGATGAATTCAGAGATGTTGAGGGATAAACATTCACATTCGTGCGCTGACCCAGATAATCATGGTTCATGCTCAATCCCAGAGAGAGGTTGTGCTGCTGGGTGAAGTTCGTCTCAAACACCAGCGAACCATAGAGATTTTTCTCGTTCAGGTTATAAAATCTGTTTCCATACTGCGCATCCAACTGGTGCATCGAAGCCGAAGACATCAGGGCGATGTTCGTTCCGTGCTCACGATTCAGGATGAAAGCATGTTTCATGTAACCCCCATAGCGATTGGTGTGGAGCCTGATCCGGAAGAGATTCTGAGAATCAGAAGATAAATCCGAAGCCATTGCTTGAGAATCAGAGGATGAAGCATCTGAATCCGAAACCATTTTATGAGAATCTGAACTCAAAGTATGAGCATTCAGATGTTCCTCATCTTGCCCACTGGTTCTAATCTCCTTCAAGGCACCAACTCCACCATGGAAGATATACTTATCCCCCTTATACACCCAGCGGTTCTGCAGATGATACTGTTCCCTGCCCGGCATGTCGTAGAATCCATCATCATTATCATCATGGTTCTTTATGATGTTCTCGTGATGAAGCAGGAACTCCGTAGCCCATTTATCAGATAAATGCACATTGGCATCTGCATTCGCCTCTATCCGACTCTTCGTATCGCCAAAGAGATTCACCTCTACCTGCTGCTCATCCTCAGGCTGCAGATAATCCACGTTGATTTGTCCCGTAATCGACTCATAGCCGTTCTTCACCGAAGCACTTCCCTTCGACACCTGAATGCCCTTCATCCAGGTGCCTGGAACATAGCCCAGGCCGTAAGGAATGGCAGCACCACGGAAATTAGGCAGATTCTCTGTCAGCATCTGGACATAAGTACCTGAAAGACCGAGCAGTTTAATCTGTCGGGCGCCAGTGGTAGCATCGTTGTAAGCCACATCCACCGAGGGATTGGTAGTGAAGCTCTCGCCCAGGTTGCAGCACGCCGCCTTGAAGAGTTCATCCTTGTTCACGGCAATGCCATTCACTGCCCCAGCCAGTCGGGAAGTTCCAGCCTTGCGGGCCACAACCTTCACCTCCTTCAACTCCTCGTCCTTGAAAATGGAATCCGCTAAAGAGATGGAATCTGCTGAAGAGATAGAACCTTCCGCAGTTTTATCCTGCAGTTGGGCATTTATCCCAATCATATTATTATCATTTCTTGCATAAGCTTCAGCAGCCATGACCAACAGGGTGCTGAACAATAAATATCTAGAATACATGATTCTTCTTTTTTATGTTGTTACTTGATTTTTTCTTATTCCTTTGTTATCTTTACTTTGCCGCACAGTTTTTTACGTTTCACCTTATGAACAATATCCCTTGCGGCAAAAGCACTCAAAATGCGCTTCTACAGCCGATATAAAATAAGTAAGAATCAAATAATCAGAGAGTTAAGAAGCCTCAGATAAGTCCTCGGGGGCGAATGAGGCACGTTTCTATTCCAGAATCCAACCTTCTGAATACTGGAGATGACAGGGCGAGGCAGTATCATCCAACTGGATGGCAAAATACCTGCGAACACAGGAACCGCATTGAAAACAACCTGATGGACAGAAAAGGTTGGCGACAACTGCACCAACTTCAAATCCATGCAATGTTTTTTCACCTGCGCCCCCTGCTGCCCGTAACAGTAAGCATAGGCATGGCTTCGTTTCATACAACAATCCTCCACTGCTCCCACCATCACCTTGTTGAAACGGAGGCAGTGCATAATGGTAGTACCCACGCTCAGGTAAACCACCATGAGCGAGAGCGTCAGAGCCATCATTATGTTGAATAAACGTTTCATACCTTATAATATTATCCTTTTTCGAATTGCATGATCCTCTTATCGAGTTGCATTATCTCCTCTTTTCTGCCTGCAAAATTAATATAAATCCCTGTATAATTTTCAGTTTTCCTCAAAAAATAATATACTTTAATGTTTTTTCAAAAAACACAAGCAACGATTATCTGTGCAATTTCAACAAGTAACTGTAAGAACTAGCTGTATGTAATATCTCAATTTGCAAAAAATTGCCCGCAATATGAGTTTATTCTGAATATTATTTGTATCTTTGCAGAAGCAAAGAAAAATCTGATGAAACATATAAAGACTGCATTAATAGGATTCGGATATCGGGGTAAACAATTGCTGCGACTGCTGCGCACGATTGAGAACTTCGAGATTGTCGGTATTGCCGACATCAACGGCTGCGGGGATTCGGAATCTCCGGGCGCTTCCTTCTATCAGGGCGAGGAAGCCTACAAGATGATGCTCGACGAGCAACAGCCCAATCTGGTCTTCATCACCACCCCCTGGCACCTCCACATCACCCACGCCACGGAATGCATACAGCGAAACTGCCATGTGGCTCTCGAAATCAAAGGCGGACTCTGCCAGGATGAATATGCCCCGCTACAGGAAATCGCCCAACAGAAAGGAGTAAAGGTTTTTCCGCTGGAGAACACCCTCTTCATGCGAGAAATCCTTGCTGTAAAAAGAATGGTGGATGAAGGAGCACTTGGAGAAATCATCTATATGAGAGGCGGTTACCGCCACGACCTGCGCAAGCTGCTGCTCGATGACAATGGGGTACTGGGTGGACGAAAAGGTACGGAAAGCGTGTGGAGAAGCCGTTTCTACTCGCACCACAACGCCGACATCTATCCCACCCATGGACTTGGTCCGCTCTGCATGATTTTGGGCATCGGGAAAACAGACCATCTCACCTGGCTCACTTCCTTCGCCACCAAGGCGGTGGGACTTCGCCAGCATATGTCAGAAGATGATACTACTCCCATCACCCTGGGCGACATCATCTCTACGCAGATTGAAACCCAGGGCGGAACGCTCATCTCACTCACTCATGACACGACCCTGCCTCGCCCAAGAAGTCTCGACTTTGAGGTGCAGGGTTCGCTGGGCATCTGGGACGGCGTGAACCGACGCATCTACCTAGAGGAGATGAACTCGGAAACCTGGCAAGACGACCACGCCATCCTGGCTCTATACGAAAGCCGCGAATGGCAGCTCTGGGGCGAGAAAGCCCTGAAGCACGACAGCCATCACCAGGGAATGGACTACATCATGTTGAGATGCGTTGCCGCTGAACTGACAAAAAACGCAAGCGCAGATTCGGCGGGAAGCATCCGCTATCCTGCCACGCTAAGCGATCTGGCCCTCTGGACATCGGTAACCCTCCTGTCTGAAATTTCCATCAGGGAGCATCGCCGTGTGGCATTTGGTTATTCAAGCGATTTACAATATAAAAAGAACATGAATTTATAATACATATAGAATAAGAAACAGATATGATTACAGTTGATGGATTGACCGTAGAATTCGGCGGCACCACCCTATTCAAAGACATTTCCTTCCAGATCAACGAGAAGGACCGTATAGCCCTGATGGGCAAGAATGGCGCAGGAAAAAGTACCCTGCTCAAGATCATCGCAGGCGTAAGAACAGCCACACGTGGCTCCGTTTCCGCTCCAAAAGACTGCGTCATCGCCTATCTGCCTCAGCATCTGATGACCGAAGACGGAAGAACCGTGTTCGAGGAAACCTGCCAGGCGTTCGCCCATCTCCACGAGATGCAGGCGGAGATTGACCGCATCAACAACGAGCTCACTACCCGCACGGATTATGACAGCGACGACTATATGCAGCTCATCGAAAAAGTATCTTCATTGTCTGAGAAATTCTATGCAATCGACATGACTCACTTCGAGGAGGATGTAGAGAAGACTCTACTCGGTCTGGGCTTCGAACGATCTGACTTCAACCGCCCTACCAGCGAGTTTTCGGGAGGTTGGCGCATGCGTATCGAGCTTGCCAAACTGCTGCTGAAATCGCCTGACGTGCTGCTCCTGGATGAGCCTACCAACCACCTCGACATCGAATCTATCGGATGGCTCGAAGACTTCATCATCAACAGTTCGAAAGCGGTGGTAGTGATCAGTCACGACCGAAAATTCGTAGATGACATTACAACAAGAACCATCGAGGTTACCATGGGCAGAATCTACGACTACAAGGCTACCTACAGCCAGTATCTGGAACTGCGCAAGGAACGCCGCGAACAGCAGATGAAGAAATATGAGGAACAGCAGAAGATGATTGCCGAGACCAAGGACTTCATCGAGCGATTCAAGGGTACGTATTCGAAGACATTCCAGGTGCAGAGCCGCGTGAAGATGCTCGAAAAGCTGGAACTGATCGAGGTGGACGAGGAGGATACCAGCCGACTGAGACTGAAGTTCCCTCCAAGTCCGAGAAGCGGAGCCTATCCAGTTCAGATGAGTGACGTGGCGATGTCGTTTGATGACAAGCAGATATTCAGCGGCGTGAATCTTACCGTGGAGCGTGGCGACAAGATTGCCTTCGTGGGAAGAAACGGTGAGGGTAAATCTACGCTCGTAAAATGCATCATGGGTCAGCTTCAGAACGAGGGTAAGCTGGAATTAGGACACAATGTTCAGATTGGCTATTTTGCTCAGAATCAGGCTTCTCTGCTCGATGGTGAGCTTACGGTTTTCCAGACGATAGATGATGTTGCCAAGGGCGAAATCAGAAATAAGATTCGCGATTTGCTGGGTGCATTCATGTTTGGTGGCGAGGATTCTACCAAGAAGGTAAAGGTTTTGTCGGGTGGAGAAAGAACCCGTCTAGCTATCCTGAAGCTGCTGTTGGAGCCGGTGAATCTGCTGATTCTCGATGAACCTACCAACCACCTGGATCTCAAGACGAAAGATGTACTGAAACAGGCGCTGCTGGATTTCGATGGCACGCTGATTGTAGTGAGTCACGACCGTGACTTCCTGGATGGTCTGGTCAGCAAGGTGTACGAATTCGGTCATGGTCGCGTCCGCGAGCATCTCTGCGGAATCTACGAGTTCCTGGAAACAAAGAAAATGGAAAGCCTTCAGGAATTGGAGAAGAAATAAAATCTCAAAAGGTATTTTACGAAAGAGGATGCTTCATTATTCATCGAATGAAGAAACGAAAAAGAGGGTGCGCCATAGACTTATGACACACCCTCTTGTATTTTCAAATAATTTCTTTAAAATTATTTCTTTTTCTTCAATTCCAACTTCGGAATCTTGACTTTCTGACCTGGTTTCAACAGGGAAGTACCATTCAGAGCTTCTACGTAACATTCCATTCCTGGACCTAAGTACTTTTGGCTGAGCGACTTGATGGTTTGTCCTTCTCTTGCCATAACTACCTCGGAAACACCAATAATGCGATAGGCTCCGGTTCGAACACGAGCATCCTGGTCGTATTTGCTGCTTGCCTGGGCAGCATGCTTTTCTGCCTGTTTTCTGGCTTCTTCTTTCATCTTAGCTTCTGCAAGCTTTTTAGTCTCCTGCTGTTTCTTTGCATCTGCAAGTTTCTTTGCCTCAACCTGTCTTTTCACATCAGCCAATTTCTTTGCATCAGCGAGTTTCTTAGCTTCCAAATTCTTCTTTGCCTCAGCCGATTTTACATCAATTGATTGCTTATCAACCGTCGCATTCATATTCTGCTCGGCATTTTCGACTTTCTTGACAGCTTCACTTGCCTGTGCCATTCTTACACTATCCTCGATAGCCTTTTTGCGAAGAATTTCTTCCTGCGTTGAAGCAGACTTGGTTGGCGCCTTCTTCTCTGTCGTAATCTGCTGGTAATTATCCAACTGTAGAGCGAGATGATCACGCTGGGCAGCCATCTTGCCATAATTAAAAGCAAACCAACTAAAGCCTCCTATCATTGCCAGGAATACTACGCTCGCTGCAATAACCAGATAACGAGGCAAAACAACATGTCGCTTATCGGTTTCCTCATCTGAAGAAGGAGTTTCCTCATCCGAAGAAGCTTCCTCTTCAATAGGAGCTTCCTCTACAATAGGAATTTCAGTAATAGAGTTTTCTTCATCTGAAGGAACTTTCTCTGCAATAGGAGTTTCCTCTGTTAATGTCGATTCATTTTCTTCATCAGAAACAACAGACTCAACTTCATTCTGAGCTGGAACTTCAGATTCCTTTGTTTCCAATTCAGAAGTTGCAGATTCAGATTCTACCGGTTCAGATACTGCAGGTTTAAATACAGCAGGTTCTGTCGCTGCAGGTTCTGTCGCTGCAGATTCTGATTCTTCCGTTTTTTTTTCTTCCGGTTCAGCAACATTTTCCTGAGACACTCTCTTCTCTCCTATCACAATCATTTCATCGCTAACAGGAGCATCGTTTTCTTCATCCAAAAAATCTATCACACCACTTGTTACAGGAGAATCCTGTTCAACGAAAGATTCTAAGGAAAAATTATCAGAATCAGGAACACACTCTAACGTAGAATCGAATACAGAACCGTCCTCTTCAGCATTTTCAAATTTTCTGTCGATTTCATCAAAATCCACACCATCATTCACCACGACGGTCTCAAACTGGGCGAAAGGCTTGTTCACAATCTCCTTCAGAATATTATCGGGCATGAAGGAAATCTTGTCACGGCCCTCGATAATGATACGCTCGCCCGTGTTCACATCCACGCTTTCCCGATCCTTCACCGCCATTACCTTGAAAGTACCAAGCCACTTCATCTTCACGAGCTTATCAGACTGAAGCCCCTCGTTGGCAACATCAAACATCTTTCTGATAAACAATTCGGCATCCTGCAGACTGATTCCCGACTTCTCTGCCAGGCGCTGCGCCAAGTCGCTTAAACTAATCTTACTCATAGTCTTCACCTCCATTCTTCAGTTTTTCCTTGACACTGGCCACAGGGCGAAAGCCGAGTACGAGCTTAGGCGGAACAAGCTGGCGCTTCTTGGTAGTAGGATTAACAACCACACGCTCCAAGCGCTTCTTTACCTCAAACGTACCAAAGTTGGGGATGGAGACAGCCTCACCATCCTCAAATTCAGCAATCATGGCATCTATCACCTTGCGCACCATCTTCTGGGTGTCGTCCTGGGAAAAGCCAGTCTGCTGAGCAAGTTCTGCAATATACTCCTTGTTATTCATTCTGATGTCAAATTGTTATTCAGTCTGATGTTTCAATATCCAATATCATTCCTGATATTACCTTACTTCTCCTATCACTTTACCACTTCGCCGTAGAGATCGAACTCCTCGCTCTGGGTAATCTTCACATTGTAGAAGCAACCCACGCGCAGACGCTTCTCTCCTGCCGTGATCAGCACCTCAGGATCCACCTCTGGCGAGCAGAATTCGGTTCTTCCGATATAGTAATCACCCTCCTTGCGGTCGATAATCACCTTCAGTATCTTGCCCACTTTCTCAGCCTCTACCTCAGCGCTGATTTCCTGCTGCAGAATCATCAGTTCGTCAAGACGGCGCTGCTTCACCTCTGCTGGAACATCATCCTCGTAGTTGTTGGCACTATAAGTACCCTCCTCCTCAGAATAAGCGAAGGCACCCATACGCTCAAAGCGCTGAGTACGAACGAATTCGAGCAATTCATGGAAGTCTTCCTGAGTCTCGCCAGGGAAACCTACCATCAGAGTGGTACGGATATGAATGCCAGGCACACGCTCACGGATGGTCTTGAGCAGATCAATGGTTTCCTGCTTGCTCACGTGGCGATGCATTCTGTTGAGCATATTGTCGCTGATATGCTGCAGGGCGATGTCAAGATACTTACATACGTTTGGCTTCTCGCGCATCACATCGAGCAGATCGAGCGGGAACTGGTTAGGATAAGCATAGTGCAGACGGATCCACTTCACACCCGGAATATCCGCCATGCGGCTTATGAGTTCGGTGATGTGATGCTTGCCGTCCAGGTCCACGCCGTAGTAGGTGAGCTCTTGGGCGATAATCTGGAATTCCTTCACACCATCGGCTACCAGTTGGCGTACCTCATCGAGGATTTCATCCATCGGACGGGAAACGTGCTTGCCGGTGATGATAGGAATGGCGCAATACGCACAGCGGCGGTTGCAACCTTCAGAAATCTTGATATAGGCATAATGATGAGGAGTAGTGAGATGGCGGGTTCCACTGCAAGCAGGCACTTCTGCCTTGCCCAGTTCCTTGAGCAACTCCTTATAATTAAACTTACCATAAAACTTATCCACCTCGGGCATCTCTGCCTCCAGTTCCTTCTGGTAGCGCTGTGAGAGACAACCCATCACATAGAGTTTGCGGAGTCGTCCCTCTTCCTTAGCCTGGATGAACTCCAGAATGGTATCGATACTCTCCTGCTTGGCATCCTCGATAAAGCCGCAAGTATTGATGACGGCAATTTCACCCTGTGGGCGTTTCGGGTCATGAACGCAGTGGTAGCCATTGTCCTCGAAAAGCTTCATCAAGGTCTCACTATCCACCAGATTCTTGGAGCAACCCATGGTTACTATATCTATCTGATTTTTCTTCATTCTTATCCTACTTATCCTATAATAATCTTAATCTAATTCTTTTCTCGACTATTTTACATCGAGCTTCATCTAATCCTTTTTTTAAAGTCTATAAGCACCTGTATTCTAGTGTTTAAAGAGGGAGTCAACAAATTCAGATTTATTGAAGAGCTGGAGATCCTCCATGCCCTCGCCCAGTCCGATATACTTCACTGGCACCTTGAGCTGGTCGGAGATACCGATTACCACGCCCCCCTTAGCCGTACCATCGAGCTTGGTGATGGCGAGCGAAGAGATATTGGTAACGGCAGCAAACTGCTTAGCCTGCTCAAAAGCGTTCTGTCCGGTACTTCCATCCAAAACGAGCATCACCTCATCCGGAGCCTCAGGCATGACCTTCTTCATCACCTCCTTGATCTTCTTCAACTCATTCATCAGGTTCACCTTATTATGAAGGCGTCCGGCGGTATCAATCAGCACCACGTCGGCACCGTTCGCCTTGGCGCTCTGCAGGGTATCGAAGGCCACGCTGGCAGGGTCAGAACCCATCTGCTGCTTCACCACTGGCACCCCTACTCGCTCGCCCCAAATGCAGATCTGTTCCACAGCAGCGGCACGGAAGGTATCGGCAGCACCGAGATACACCTTCTTGCCTGCCTTCTTAAACTGATAGGCGAGTTTTCCTATGGTGGTAGTCTTGCCCACACCATTCACCCCCACTACCAGAATCACGTATGGCTTATGGTCGGAAGGCAAATCCCAGTTTTCATTGTCATCGGTATGATTTTCCTCTAGGAGGCTTGCAATCTCTTCTCTCAGGATTCTGTTGAGTTCTGAGGTAGAAACATACTTATCTCTTGCCACGCGCTCTTCGATACGACGGATGATCTTCACGGTAGTCTCCACACCTACATCGGATGTGATGAGCACCTCCTCCAAGTCATCGAGCACGTCATCATCTACGGTTGACTTACCAGCCACCGCACGCGCCAATTTTCCAAACACGCTCTCCTTGGTCTTTTCGAGACCTTTATCGAGAGTTTCCTTTTTTTTGTTGCTAAATAATCCGAATAATCCCATAATTATAGCTATATTTTTTGCAAAGATACGAAAATATTTGAAACTAGGAGCGTTTTTCCTAAAAAATATTGTTAACTTAGCAAAAGAATGTATAAATAATCGCTTCCTTATAGAAATATATCAAGTTATTTTTATACCTTTGTATGTTAGAAGCACCTCCGAGTTCCTAATACTCGGACGAGGAGGACAAGACATTAAACATTTAAATAACAATCATGAAAAAGATATTTATCTCAATACTGATGCTGATCCCAGCTCTCACCATGCAGGCGCAGAATGTGCTTACCCCTGAGCAGCAGTTGGAAAAGGCGCAAAAAGAGTTGGAGGAAGCCAAGAAGGCCCTGGAAGCAGCCAAAGCTCAGGCAGAAGCAGCCAAGGTGAAGGCGGAAGCTGAAAAAGTAAAGGCGGAAGCCGAGAAAACGAAAGCGGAAGCTGAAAGATTGAAGGCTGAAGCTGAAAGAATGAAGCAGGAAGCTGAAAAGCTGAAGAAGAATACAGAGAATTCGGTGCCTGCTACAAAGCTGGTGCCTGCCACCAAGAAGGAGAATACTACCGAAACTTCAGAAGGTGCGGGATGGGTCGTGCCAACCGTGACAGAGGAGGTAGAAGAGAAAAAGGTGGAAAAGACAGCCGAGGGCGTGGTACTCAAGGAAGATCCGAAGTATCTGGCGGGAGCCATCCAGCTCAATGCCGATGGAAAAGTAGAATTTGTTCTCGACACCCAGGCAAGCGGAAAGAGTGCAGACGAAATCTACAACATCGTTTTCCAATATATGAGCAAGCTCATCAAGAATGAGCAGAACATCAACAGCCGCATCGCCCTGGTGAACAGAAACAACAAGAACGAGCAGATCATCGCCTGTATTATGGACGAATGGTTTGTCTTCAATCAGTCGTTCATCTCTCTCGACCGCTCTGAGACCAAGTACCAGCTGGTGGCAACCATCAGCGACAACCATCTCCGCCTCTCCATGACCCGAATCGTATTCAACTACGAGGAAGGCAGAAGCACCGGTTTCAAGGAGCCGGCAGAGAAAGTGATTACCGACAAATATGCCCTGACTAAGAAGAAAAACGACTTGGCCAAGATCTACGGCAAGTTCCGACGCGGAACCATCGACCGCAAGAACCAGATCTTCAATGATCTGACCAAACTTGTTAGAAAATAAAAATCATCTCATAAAATATGGATCAGACAAAAGATAACAACACAACAAACATCCCACAGAGCGAGGAAACCGCAAAGGCGCAGCCACAGAGCCAGAGCCATGAGGCGTCTCAGACGCAGCCACAGACCAGCTATGCCGTGCGCCCAAATCGTCGCCACCACAGAAGATTGGAGTATGCAGACAAGAGCAATATGCTCGTAGCCAGAAACTGGCTCAACATCGGATTCATGCTCTTCGCCATCGTAGGCGTCATCCTCTGGACACAGATGGACGACCGCACGATTGCCAATGTACTGCTGATCATCGGCATAGTCTTGAAAATTGCCGAGGTTTGCATCCGACTATTCAAAAAATAAGAAATGAAGAAAATATTATTCTCTACAATCCTAGCTTGTGCTGCAACCCTACCAGTTGCGGCACAACGTGATTTTACGGATTTCAACAATAACGAAGACTCACAGTTCCGCCCACAGACCGGCAACCGCATCAACACCGACTCGCTGGGCACTGACAAGGAGATTCCGAAGGGCATCAGAGTATGGACTGTGGATGAGAGATTTGGAGATACCCGGGCTGCCGTGGTGGACACCATGCAGGCAATGTACCAGAACACTACCTTCACCGAAGGACTGCGCGGAGAGTACAACACCCTGGGTAACATGGGTACCGCCCGCATCAACCGCATCTTCATCGACCGACGCAATACGCAGGGCAACTTCATCTTCACCGAGCCATACGACAACATCGTTACCCCGGTGAGTGACTTCCACTTCACCAACACCTACTCGCCTATCACCAACATCACGCTGAATAGCTGCGGTGACAGAACCAACGGTGAGGATGACTTCAAGGCAATCTTTGCGGTGAATGCCAACAAACAGCTGGGTGGCGGATTCCGATTCGACTACAAATACGGTCGCGGCTACTACGATGCACAGAGCACGGCGCACTTCAAATATACGATGTGGACTTCTTATCTGGGCGACCGCTACCAGGCGCACTTCCTCTTCAGCACCAATCACCAGAAGGTGACGGAGAACGGAGGTATCTCCAATGATGACTACATCAAGCATCCGGAGCTCTTCACCGAGAGTTTCGCCACCAACGAAATTCCTACCGTGCTGCAGCAGAACTGGAATCGCAACGACAACCAACACATCTTCTTCACCCATCGCTACAACGTGGGCTTCAGCCGCAAGGTGAAGATGACAGAGGAAGAAATCAAGGCTAAGAAATTCGCTATGGAGTCTGCTAAGGACAATGCAGCCGAGGAAGCCAAGGAGGAGGCAAGGAAGAAGGCAAGAGAACAAGGCAGGGAGTTTGACGAAAAGGCTTTCGATAAAAATCAGAAGAAGCTGTTCTCTGGTCGTCCTACAGATGCAAAGATTGCCGGCGATGAACCAGCTAAGAACAACAAGGCGATAGCTGCGAACAAGGCTGCCCAAAACTTCAAGGGTGACAGCACTCGAATTGCAGTAAACAGCAAGGCAATGGCAGACAGTCTGCTCGCCGTAGAGAAGAAGAAAGCGCAAGACTCACTCTTCTACAAGACAGAATATGTTCCGGTAACCAGCTTCATCCACACCGTGCAGTTTGACAACTACAAGCGCATCTACCAGGCTTACCAGACTCCACAGGACTACTATCTCAAGGAGTACTACAATGCCGGCAAGTTTACAGGCGATTCTATCTACGATCAGACCCGTCACTGGCGCATCAAGAACACCGTGGCAATGGGAACGCTCGAGGGATTCAGCAAGTGGGCAAAGGCTGGTCTGAAAGCTTTCGCCAGCTATGACCTCCGCCACTACGAACTGCCGAATACCGAAGGCGGATTTGAGAAGTTCAATGAGCATGCGCTGAGCGTAGGCGGTCAGCTGAGTAAGACTCAGGGCAAGACCCTTCACTATAATGTAGTGGGCGAGGTAGGACTCACCGGAGTAGATGCCGGTACCTTTGCCATTGATGGAAGCGCAGACATCAACCTGCCATTCCTGGGTGACACCGTACAGGTAAGAGGCGATGCATTCATACATCACGAAACGCCATCGTTCTACTATCGCAAGTATCACGCCCGACATCTCTGGTGGGATGATGATCTGAGCAAGATTATCCATACCCGCATCATGGGAACTCTGAGATTCGGCAAGACTAACACCACGCTGCGTGTGGCTGTGGATGAAATCAAGAACTATACTTATTTCTCACAGCAATATACGATTACAGAAAATGGTCTGCGCACAGGCGTGATAGTGACACCAATGCAGAGCGGCGACGCCATCAATCTGATTACAGCGCAGCTGCAACAGGACTTCAAGTTCGGTATTTTCAACTGGCAGAATATGATTACCTACCAGCATACCAGCAGCAAGAGTACCCTGCCAGTGCCAGACCTCAACATATATACCAACCTCTTCATCAAATTCAAGGTGGTAAAGGTACTGAATATCGAGTTGGGTGCTGACGCTAGATACTTCACTAGCTACGAGGCTCCGGATTATTCTCCTTACATCGGTCAATATACCGTACAGGGCAACGGCGAGAAGAACGTGAAGGTGGGCAACTACCCTATCGTCAATGCCTACGCCAATGTTCACATCAAGCACACCCGCTTCTTCGTGATGATGAGCCATCTGAATGCAGGACAAGGCGACAAGAACTACTTCTTCACCCCTCACTATCCGATGAACCAGCGAGTTTTCAGAATGGGTGTAAGCTGGAACTTCTTCAACTAGGAAGCGAATCTTTTCCACAAGAGATTCTTCTGAAACAAAATAGAAGCGAATCTTTTCTTAATGAATAACAACAAGGAGCGAGGTTCCCCAAAAACCTCGCTCCTTATAATTTAAAAGCAACAATATGATGATAAAGACAAATTCTATCAAGGCATGGTTTCTCGCCGCCCGCCCCGTCACCCTTTCGGCTGCGGCAGTACCAGTAATGCTAGGCACAGCCCTGGCATACAAGGACTCAAATGCCAACTGCCAATGGATTCCAGCCCTGCTCTGCCTGCTCTTTGCATGGATAATGCAGATAGACTCCAACCTGGTAAACGACTTCTTCGACTTCAAGCATGGCAACGACGACGAAACCCGCCTGGGACCGAAACGAGCCTGTGCTGAAGGCTGGATTACGATGAAAGCCATGAAATGGGGCATTATCATCACTACCCTTCTAGGCTGCATCATCGGTTTGCCCCTTGCCTTCTACGGAGGAAAGGAGATGATCATCGTGGGTATCTGCTGTGTCCTCTTCTGTTTCCTCTACACCACCAAGCTGAGTTATCTGGGATTGGGCGACCTGCTGGTACTTCTCTTTTTCGGCATCGTGCCGGTCTGCTGCACCTACTACCTGGTCATGCCTGAAGGAATACAGACTGTATCAGCAGAAGCCATACTGACTTCCATCGCCTGCGGACTGGTAGTAGATACGCTGCTCATTCTGAACAACTATCGCGACTACGACAACGACATCAAGGCGGGCAAGAAGACACTGATCGTTCACATCGGCAAGAAAAACGGCGAGCGTCTCTACTGCGCACTGGGCAACATCGGTATCCTCATCATGATTGGAATCAACATCTATGGTGCACTTGCCTACGATGCAGATACTAAGTTTTTGCCTTTCGCCGCCACATATCTCGTGGTGCACAACCGAACATTCGCCAAAATGAGGAAGATAGGAGAAGGCAGAATGCTGAACAAGGTACTGGGCTACACGGCTCTCAACATCTTTACCTTTGGTATGATCTCTACCTTCATCATCCTTGGAATGATGTGGTAATCCCAGAGATACCCGCCCCCTCTGGAATGGCATGAGAAGATTCTAGAATGAGAAGATAACATTCAGGAATAATAACTATATAATGTACGCGCGTACATTATATATATAAAAGAAGAAAAAGTATGAAGCAACAAGTAAATCTCGAAATCATGCAGTTTGTGGAAACACAGATTCTGCCCAAATATACAGAATTTGGCGAGAGCCACGGATTGCGCCACGTAACCCGTGTCATCAAAAACGCCCTGAAACTCGTACCTGTAACAGGTGCCGACATCGACATGGTTTATATCGTTGCCGCCTACCACGACCTGGGAATGAGCGGTCCGCGCGCCATCCACCACCTCACCAGTGGCAAAATCCTCCAGGCTGATGCAAGACTGAAGCGCTGGTTCACTCCCGAGCAGATTAAAATCATGAAAGAAGCCGTGGAGGATCACCGCGCCTCCTCCAGTCGCCAGCCCCGAAGCATCTATGGCAAGATTGTTGCCGAAGCCGACCGCGACATCGATGTTCACGAAATCTTTCTTCGTGCTATCGAATACGGAGAGGAGAACTATCCCGGAAAAGGAAAGGAAGAGCAATGGCAGCGGTTCGCCGACCACATGGACGAGAAATATTCCCGCAACGGCTACATCAAGCTTTGGATTCCCAACTCACCCAATGAGAAGGCTCTGAAAGAGCTGCGGAATATCATTGAAGACAAGACAGAACTCAGGAAATATTTCGAAGAAATATACGAAGAGCTCAGGAAAAAGAAATCTTGACCCTTGAGAGAAACAAGGAAAAGGGAGTTCTGACTTTTGATAAAGAAGATTTTTCGAAAAAATCAGCAGAAAGATTTGGTAGTTTCAAAAGATTGCATTATCTTTGCAGTATAGAAAACCCAAAGACTTCTATCAATAGATGATAGCCTATGCTATGTCTATTCGACAAAGATATAAGGGTCGTGTCGGTTCGATCGGGATACTCATCAAATTACACTTATGAAACCGAGAAGACTTCTCTTGCCTATGGCGGGCCACATAAACTGACATGTCAACTAAGCTGCAAAGCCGGTGGATTACAAAAGCGGAGAGCTCTCAAATGTTTATGACATTCGGAGTTTCATCACATCATCGAGCGACCCTTTCCTACAGGAGGCAGATTTCCAATAATTGGTAAATCTGCCTCCTTTTTTGTTGACAAAGTCAGCTTATCCCCTATAATTCCTCCCAAAAACAAGAAAAATCAAGAAAATATGCATATTTCTTGAAAAAAGTTGCAGAAAAATTTGGTGGAACAAAAAAAATGTAGTATCTTTGCACCCGCATTTGAGAACGATGCTTGTTGATTTGGCAACAATATCCGATTGGAAGGTTGGGTGAGTGGCTGAAACCACCAGTTTGCTAAACTGACGTGCGGGATTACCGTACCGGGGGTTCGAATCCCCCACCTTCCGCAAGCGGAGTTCAAGATTGCATCGTTGGTCGATTCATCTAATGGTTAGGATACAAGATTCTCAATCTTGGCATAGGG
>OIYY01000726.1_pt1 | contig 21564 bp, 20 predicted proteins | sample 1588341 | NCBI WGS metagenome assembly OIYY01 (sample SAMN03283287) | human gut metagenome | biome: human-associated habitat; material: feces | host: Homo sapiens | place: Peru | collected 2012 | reverse complement strand
ATCCCATAAGGGCAAAAACAAGGGAAAAGGATACATATATAGAATTTTCAATGGCGGGAAGCCTTGAAAATAGGGGAAAGTTAAGAGAGTTAATAGATAAATTCCAGTTTGTCAATTACATGTGACATTGAAAGAGCCAGCCCATTCAAGGTGCTGGCTCTTTCAAAAATCTCATTCTAATAATTTTGAGCAATAACATAGCCTTTGCATTTACACTTAAATTTAAAACTCAAACCGCCTCTTCCTGGATACCGACAGATTTTCCTTCTTAAATCTATGCAAAATCACGCTGCCCTCACTCCATTCATCCTCTGCGGCAAGCGCAAGCATATCTGTGACAGCAGAAACATTTGCAATAAAACCTCCGTCATCGTCCGTAAGCTTAAGAAAGCTCATAAGAAGCCGTGTGTCACGTTTTTCAATGATAAGCTTTGACAATCTTTTCAGATGCTTCGCAATATACTCCACAAACTGCTGCCTCGCTTCTTTTGAAAGCTCATACGCATAAATAAGCCTGTAAAAAGCCATATCTAAAAGGTCATTCTCACTCTCCTGCGCAATCGCCTCTGAAAATATTTCATCATACTGCTTCCACACAAACACGCGGTCCATAAAGGCCTGTCTGGCGCGAAAGCCCTCTCCGTTCATATTCAGCTTAAAAATATGTGCAGGACCAATCTCATCATAGGTCTGGTCATACTCAAAAAAACATGCCTGCGCAACCACATTGTCACCGCCGTCAGTCCATCTAACCCTCACAAGAGTACTTATCTGTGAAAGGATCTGCTTAAGACACGACTTATCACTAGGTAAGCCTCTCATCACAAGCATAGAAAGCTTTGTGCAGTTCATAAAAGCGTCACCATCCACATCACATATGTCGGATGGCATTTCAAGCACAGACAGCCTTGAACAATTGTAAAAGCATAGCCTGCCAATCTTTTTCATAGTGTCAGGAAGAACAACTTTTTCAATATAATCATCACACAGCTCCGTCATATCAGGACGCAGAATATCATCAATCCCAAGCTCTGTTTTCAATTTTTCAGGCATGCTCTTGAAGGAAAAGCAATACTCCGCAAGCTCTGTCACTCTCATGCCATCAAGCATATCCGGCACCACACATACCGGATTTTTCCCATACATATGAAGAAGCCTAATGCAATCGTCATTAAGCCTCTCATATACACATATATAATTGTTATTATTTGTAATCTTTAAATCTGTCATTTTATTCTTAAACTCTTAAAAAATTCACACAGCTGCAAGCCTTATTCAAGTCTCAATAATTCATCTATCGTATTCTTTAAATCATAAAACAGATCAATATATATTTCAACAATTGTATTACAATGTGTCCTTACAACCTCACAATCATAGTCATGTGCAAGTTCATTTCTGACCTTAAGCATATCCATCCACGCGTCATCAGAAATCAGCTTTGCCTTAAATGATTCACGTAACACCTCACGCGGTGAACCTGTAACAAACCCGGTTATCGAATAATATTGTACCAGAATATCTTTCATTACCTTCCACGATAAATCAAAAGTAATGCTAAATTTAGCACTTGTCCCACTAAGAACAAACGAATCTGTAAGGTCTCTCTGCTTGGCCTCAGCTAACGCATCTAGTGAATTACAAAAAGATTTAAAACGTCTCTCAAATTTCGCGTCCATACTGTCTGATATCCTCCAATAATAAGTCATTCCTGCATGTATCCAAATTCAATAAATCAACACTGTACAAGGTAGGCAAATCCTCCACTTCATCAGAAAGCGCATCAAAATCCTTCACTCCTGATACCGCTACATCAATATCACTGCGTTCCAATGCAGTACCTTTAGCTCTTGAACCATATAAAATTACCTTTTGGGCATCATACTGTCTGCAAAGCTCTGCAACCCTGCTTATAACCTCTTCAACCTTCACTAATCTGACCTCTTATAAAAAATCTGCATTACATATTAGTTAGTTTATCACAATTCCATCATTATTTCCACCACAATGTAAGGGGCGCTGCCGCGGGCACCGCGGTGGCACACGTACTATCACGTGAGCGAATAGCGCAGTGGGTTAGAAACTGTAGAAATTATGCCGCAAAGCACAGAAACGCCCCTGCAAGGACGCAGGGGCGAGGAGAACCGCGCCACGGACGGCGCGTTTCGACGGTTTCGTCAAGCATAGAAACCCTTCAAGCATAATTTTGTACAGTATCTTACCCACGAAGCGTAGCACGCGGGATAGTACGTGTGCCACCACGGTACCCGCGGCAGCGCCCCGTACTATATCGATAAACAGTGACATCCAAAATCTACTCAAGCAGATTCTTCATACTGTTCACACTGATAAGAATTGTCGATCCATTGTGCAAAAGTGCCGTCGTAGTCGGCGGAAGCACTCCTGCCACACCAAGAGCAATAAGCCCTGAGTTAAAACCAACAATCTTGCGATAATTGCTCCTTATACGTTTCATAAGAGCATTACCTATATATTTAAGAGTAACAATCTGGTAGAGATCATCCGAGCCCACCGTAATATCAGCAATCTCGCGGGCAATTTCAGCGCCATCACTGATTGCAATACCGACATTTGCCGCAGAAAGAGCCGGTGAATCATTTATACCGTCACCAATCATAATGACCTTTCTGCCCTTAGCCTTTTCTTTCTCCACAAAGGCAGCCTTGTCCTCAGGTAAAACCTCGGCGTAATATTCATCTACACCCACTTTTTTTGCAATGACAGAAGCTGTACGCTCACTGTCTCCCGTCATCATGACAACCTTAGATATACCTGCCTTCTTTAATGAAGTAACAACTGCTGCTGCCTCATCACGCAGAGGATCCTCTATACAGATAACTGCCGAAAGCTTACCCTCAATAGCTAGATACAGATGAGAATAATACAGCGGAAGCGACTCAAACAGAGGCTCCTTTCCTGCAGGAACAACACATTTTTCATCCTCAAAGACAAAATGATAGCTTCCGATAACAGTACGCTTGCCATTGATTGAGGTTGCAATTCCATGAGCCACAATATACTCCACCTTTGTATGCATTTCCTCGTGGGAAAGCCCCTTCTTAGAAGCAGCATCTACCACCGCCTTTGCCATTGAATGAGGGAAATGCTCCTCCAGACAGGCTGCTACACGAAGCATGTCATCAGATGAATACTCATCATTGAAGTTCACCACATCAACCACAGTCGGATGTGCCTTTGTGAGTGTACCGGTCTTGTCAAAGACGATGGTATCAGCCTCTGCAACAGCCTCAAGGAACTTTCCTCCCTTTACTGTTACATTATAAAGGCTTGCCTCTCTGATAGCAGAAAGCACAGAGATTGGCATAGCAAGCTTGAGTGCACAGCAGAAATCCACCATGAGAATTGACATAGCCTTTGTCACATTCCTTGTCAGAAGATATGTAAGCCCTGTAGCTCCAAGCGTCCACGGCACAAGCTTGTCAGCATAGTGCTCAGCCTTTCCCTCCAGCTCAGATTTAAGCTTTTCTGACTCCTCTATCATAGTAACAATCTGGTCAAAACGATTGTTTCCTTCAACCTCCTTGACCCTGATAGTAATCTCGCCCTCCTCGACAACAGTGCCTGCAAACACAGTATTGCCGACAGTTCTTTGAACCGGAACCGACTCACCTGTCAGGGAAGCCTGATTGACCATCGCATCGCCATCTAAGACCTCTCCGTCGAACGGTATGACATTTCCCATGTGGACAACAACCTTGTCGCCCTTTTCAATCTTTGAAGACTCAACGAGTATCTCCTGATTCTCAGGTGTCTTGAGCCATACCTTGCTCACATTAAGTGACATGCTTCTGGCTAAATCATCAACAGACTTCTTATGCGTCCATTCCTCCAAGAGCTCACCTATTCCAAGCAGAAACATAATAGAGCTTGCAGTTGAAAAATCCTTAGTAATAAGAGAAACCGTGATGGCAGTCGCATCAAGCACCGGCACCTCAATTTTTCTCTGCAGCAGACACTTAAGCCCAATTCCAATATACTTTACAGAACGTCCAATAGTAAGAGCTGTCCTGATTGGCCAAGGCAGCAGGAGCTTTTTACTGTAATGCCAGACGACACTTCCGATAAGCTTTTCCTGATATGAATTATTAAGCTCTCTTCCTGATGTCTTGATAACAGTCTGTGGCACATTGGCGCTCTCATAATGAAAGTGGCGTAGCAGCTCCATAATCTGCTCTCTGTCTCCTACATACTCAATCACAGCATCAGCAGTCCTGTCATAAACCTTTACAAAGGTAACATTCCTGTGATTGTGAATCACATAAAGCAGAGTGTCTGCCTGCTCATACGTCATGCGGTACTGCTCCATATGAACACGCATACGGCCTCTTGACTCATGCTTAATCGTAAATTTCATATGACCGCCTCTTATCTTTTATGCCTCAGCAGTCTCTGCTGTAACCTCAGCCTGCACTGCTTCCTGCTCATCAGCCTTGGCACACTCGCAGACATCCTCAGCTGCATCGGCAACCTTAGCAGCCTCTGCCTTAGCCTCGCGCTCCTCGTTGATACTCTTAGCCTCAGCAAGAATATCCTCAGCATTCTCCTGAACAGTATTAACAGTCTTCATAACACAATCCTTAGCACGAAGCGCTGCTGCAGTACACTGTGTATAAGCATGCTTAGCATCCTTGCTTGATAAAATCTTGATACCTGCTGTACCAAAAGCAACACCTGCTGCGAATAAACCTGAAGCTTTCCAATTAAATGACATAATGTTTTCCTCCTGTATATTTACAAAAATTCTGGTTAAAGTTTACTTACAAGAAACATTATATTTCCCGGAAATACTGTTATACAAGTCTAATCTCATGCAGTCAGCGCTAATCCAAGCCCGCAAACGCCCCTGCCATGCGCCCTCCCGGACTTAATGATAAAGTTTATCACTTGTAAACACTTCTAATATAAGCTGCTCCGCTTCACTCCTATAACGAAAAAGAGATATCCATGATGGATATCTCTTCTTATTTATAAGAGCGATAGACGGGGCTCGAACCCGCGGTCTCGACCTTGGCAAGGTCGCGCGTTACCAACTACGCCACTATCGCATGTATTAGGTTGTGTGCTCTCTTGTGCTTGGCACGTGTTATATAATACATGATAGTGGCGTATCTGTCAACCATTTTTTGAAATTTTTTTGCAACTATTCAAAACCAAATGTTTTACAATCGCTTCACAGCATCCATCGCAAGCACCGAGCGCTCACATTCTTCCGCCGAGAGTGTAATCTGCCAGCAAAGAGGACTGTCTATCATATGCTTTGCCGCATAGCTTAGGCCATTTGTCCTTTCATCCAGAAACGGTTTATCAATCTGGTTTGGATCACCCAGCAGAATAATCTTTGTGCCCTGACCGGCTCTTGTTATGATTCCCTTCACCTGATTAGGTGTCATGTTCTGCGCTTCATCTATTATAAGATAGGTCTGCGCTATTGAGCGGCCACGGATGAAATTTAAAGCCTCAGTCTGAATTATTCCACGCTCAAAAACCTCTGCAATCTTATCGCTCAGCTCCTCCTCGTCATCATATCGCCTCTCATCATCAGAATCCAAAATCTGCTCCAGATTATCTATAACCGGTCTCATGAGCGGAGCAATTTTCTCCTTCTCATCCCCGGGCAGAAAGCCTATATCGTCATCAAACTGTGCATTAGGTCTGCAGACTATTACACGGCGGTACTCCTTTGTCGGATTGTTATACACCTTTTCCATTCCTACTGCCAGCGAATAAAAAGTCTTTGCCGTGCCAGCCATTCCCTTTATTATGACAAGCGGAGCGCTTTTGGCGTCAGTCATAAGTGCCTCCTGCATGAAATACTGTCCTACATTTCTTGGTGAAATACCGTAGGGCTTGCTCTTTTTGTATACAAGAGGAACTATTTTTTCACCACACACACGTCCCAGAAGTGTCTTTTTCACATGCTGGTCCGGCTTTATCACCACAAACTCGTTTTCATGAAATACCGGTATAAAGCAATTTCCGTCATCATCACTCAGATAAGCCTCTTCCACCGAAATCCCTTTCTTTTTAAAATCCTTTACCCTTTCATCCGGGATAAATACCTCTGTCCTGCCTGTATATTTTGCATCCTCATCGGTAATCTGCTCATTCTCAAAGTCCTCTGCCGTTATTCCCATAATCTGAGCCTTAAGTCTAAGCACTATATCCTTTGACACAAGAACAACCCGGCTCTTCGTATCAGCCTCCGTAAGTCCCTTGCACACCTTAAGTATTCTGTTATCAGGCTTGTCATCCAGCAGATCAGGTGGAAGCTCTATATTTACGAAATTCTTTTCTATTCGCAAAGAACCTCCGCTTTTAAGCTTCACACCTTCCAGTAAATCGCCATTTTGCCTGTAGCATTCCAATGCGCGTACTGCCGCTCTTGCGTTTGCGCCCTTTTCACCGTCTGCCTTTTTAAGTCCATCAAGCTCCTCGAGCACCACCAACGGAAGCACCAGATTGTTGTCCTCAAAGCATTCGAGCGCATATGGTGCCTGTATCAGTACATTGGTATCAATCACATAGGTTTTGGTCATTCAATCACAACTCCTTTAATCATTATTGTATAAGCTCCTATATATTGATTGTACATAAGGTTGTGCATGCAAACTACCAGAATTATGTAAAATATTGTAAATGAATGTAAACAGTATTATCCTAAAAATTTTTCAAAAAATTTCAAAATAACTGTTGACAGATGCTCCTCTATCGTGTATTATATAACACGTGCTCGACACAAGAGAGCACACAACATAACAAATGCGATAGTGGCGTAGTTGGTAACGCGCGACCTTGCCAAGGTCGAGACCGCGGGTTCGAGCCCCGTCTATCGCTCTTATAACGAAAAGAGATATCCTCAATGGATATCTCTTTTTCGTTATAGGCAGGAATATCTGTCATACTTTTGCGTTCCCGAACATATTATATATAAAACAACCACAGGAGGCGCATATGAGTGCAAAAACAAAAATCGTTGTTGTAAAAATGAAGCATGTCATTCTGACCGGAGTGCTCCTTGGCATACTGCTTCTTCTGATAATTTTCGCTGCTACATATTATTTTTCAGGTGATGAACCAAAGCCCAAGGTGGAAGAAACCGGCATGTATACACCGGGTGTGTACAATACTTCTGTAGCGCTGGGTGGGGCGGCTATTGATGTGTCTGTGGCAGTGGACAGCAATAACATTAACTCCATAAGCCTTGAAAACATGACTGATTCGGTGGAAACAATGTATCCGCTTGTTGAGCCTGCGATGAACGAGCTCGTTTCACAGATTGTGCAAAACCAGTCCACCGACAATATTTCCTATGCCAATACCAGTCAGTACACCTCCAAGGTGCTGCTCAATGCCATTGATAGTACACTCTCCAAAGCCAAAAAATCTGACAGCTCAAATACCGAAGAAAATGCAAAGACTGTATCTGAATCACAAAAAGAGCCCGGGGATTCTTCAAAAACTGAAAATACCTCGCAGTAACCTGCGAGGTATTTTAACTTAATCATATAAATCGTAAAATATATGTTATGTATCAAAAATATAATCTACTGCTCACTGTCTGCAGATAATCCCTGTAGATAATCACTGACTGCACTGATATCTGCGTAATAGCAGTTCACCGGACGACTCTTCTCATAGTACTGATATCCGGAGTAACCGCCCCAGCCTACCAATGCGACTACAGCCGCAGCTGCAACAATTCGTGCTATAACACGCTTTACTTTATTTCTGGCATTTGTCTTTTTACGATTTGCCTTTTCATTCTTATATTTATCAACCTTTGCCTGACTCATTGCTTTTCTCCTTTAACTCAATGCAATAATTCTACTACATTTTGCGGGAGATATCAAGGCATTTCATCATAGCCTCAAAAACACTGCTTCTCATGCCCTTTTCCTCAAGCACACGCACAGCCTGGATAGTGGTTCCTGCCGGTGAACATACCATATCCTTGAGCTCGCCCGGATGTTTTCCTGTCTCGAGAACCATTTTTGCGCTTCCAAGCACTGCCTGAGCTGCAAATGTATATGCCTGGCTCCTTGGCATGCCGCCTGCTACAGCTGCATCTGCCATAGCCTCGATAAACATAAACACATATGCCGGTGAGCTTCCGCTGACCGCTGTCACTACATCCATGAGCTTCTCGTCTATCATCTCAGCCTTTGAAAAGCCTGAGCACAAATCAAGCACTGTATCAAGCTCCGCCTGCGATACTCTTTCATTTGCACAGACTCCCATCATGCCCTCACCAACCATGGCAGGTGTGTTTGGCATGGTACGTATAACCTTTAAGCTCTTTCCAAACATCTCGTCAAACCACGAAAGTGACTTGCCCGGTGCAATCGAAACAATAATTTCATCGTCACTAACAGTGTCCTTTATCTCTGCTATAACCTCCTCATAGTACTGTGGCTTTACTGCTAAAAACAGAATATCTGCAAACTCTGCTACGCTCTTATTGTCCGCTGTCAGCCTGATTCCAAGCTCTGCAGCATTCTTTTCTATGGAGCTTTCGGTCTTTGCAGATGCAAGAATATCGCTTGCCTGTGCCTTGCCTGATGCCATCACTCCGTGTATCATTGCCTTTCCCATGTTTCCACAACCTATGAAGCCTAATTTCTTACTCATATTATCCTCCTGCCGTAATCAATATATCTGACTATTCAAAGCATCCAAAATCATGTTTAACAGTCAGTATTTTTGCAAATTATTTTAGCACACTTCATTCAATCATGCAAAATATCTTTTGACTCTCATATCATCTTATGCGTCAAAACCTGAATGTACAGGCAGGCCTCTGTGCTCAACAGGAGTGGAAAAAACTATCTGTGTACTTGTCTTGCCGAATTTCTGCAGAGTGTTGATAAAGTCATCAAGATCCTCCGTATCTAAAAACTCCACCTCTATGAGCATAGAATACTCTCCTGTCACACAATTGCACTCTATGACATTCTCCACACTCTCAATAAACGGATAAAACTCTTCCTTTTGTACAGGCTCCAGGTCCAGATTGACAAAAGCCTTTATCTTATAGCCCAGATTAACCGAATCAACAGCGGCATGATAGCCCTTTATGATTCCCTTGCTCTCCAATCTCTCTATTCTGGCTGTTACAGCCGGTGATGACAAAAACACCTGTGCCGCTATCTCCTTTATCGCTATACGTGCATTTTCCTGCAGCAGCTCTACTATTTTCTCATCAATCATATCCAATGCATTCTTAGTCAATGTACCGCCTCCTAACCTCTCTTTTGTAAATGTGATTTTTCCAACAAAAAAGAGGGCGCAGATAACCTAATATCTGAACGCCCTCGTTCGCTTTACTTTTTTAATTAATTACTCTAAAAAAATAATATCATTAATCAATATTACTTGTCAAGATTAAGATCTGTAATCTCCGTTAATTTTTACATAATCATATGTAAGATCACAGCCCCATGCATTGGCTGACACATCTCCCTGGTGTAAATCTATGTCGATGTAAATCTCATCCTCATGCAGTATCTTTGCTGCCTCCTCCTCTGAGAAGTCAACTCCGGCGCCGTTCTCGCACACCTTGATGCTTCCTGCTGTTGAGCGAAGATGAAGCTCCACCTTGTCTATATCAAAATCAGCCTCCGCATAGCCTATAGCACAAAGGATTCGTCCCCAGTTGGCATCCTCGCCAAACATAGCACACTTTAAAAGTGGTGAACGGATAACGCTCTTTGCCACAATAATTGCTGTATCAAGGTCAGGTGCACCTGCGCAGGTACACTCTAAGAGCTTTGAAGCACCCTCTCCATCCTTTGCAAGCATTCTTGTAAGATTTGAAAGCACCTCGTACAGTGCATCCTTAAAGGTCTGATAATCATCATTCTCTGTAGTGATAGGTGTGTTTCCTGCCAGTCCGTTTGCCATGATGCTCACCATATCATTGGTAGAGGTATCGCCGTCAATGCTTAAGCAGTTGTAGGTAACCTTTACAATCTCGCTCAAGGCCTTCTGGATGAGCTCAGATGAGATGGCAACATCTGATGTGATAAAGTTTAATGTAGTAGCCATGTTCGGGTGAATCATGCCGCTTCCCTTTGCCATACCGCCTACTGTACACTCACTGTCTCCAAGCATGAACTTTACCGCATACTGCTTTGGAACGGTATCTGTAGTCATGATAGCGTTTACAGCCTTGTCGTTGCCGTCTGCCGAAAGTCCCTTTGCAAGCTCCTTTATATGGCTCTCGATAGGCTCAATAGGAAGCACCTGTCCAATAACTCCTGTAGATGCCACGATAACCTCGTTTGGATCAATCGAAAGCTCTGCTGCTGCAAGCTCGCACATTCTCTGAGCCTTCTCTACTCCGTCAGCATTGCAGGTGTTGGCGTTTTTGCTGTTGGCAATAACAGCCTTTGCCGTATGTCCTGATGCCTCAAGGTGTGCCTTTGTCACCTGAATAGGAGCGCCCTTCACCTTGTTTGTTGTATAAACAGCCGCTGCCTGACACTGTGTTTCTGAATAAACTAAAGCCAGGTCATTTTTGTTTTTGTCACTGTTTAATCCACAGTTTAATCCGTTTGCAACAAAGCCCTTTGCTGCACAGACGCCCTTTTTTACCTTTGTAAAACTCATTTGTATAATACCTCGATTCTTTTAATATGTCCAATCCCCAACATATCGTATTATTGATATATGAACGATAGACTGTAACATCCTCTCGTTACTCTATCTCTTTCATGACGCTCTTGTAAGCCGGACGGATAATCTTGTTCATGCCGACAATCTCCTCAAGCCTGTGGGCACTCCAGCCAACGATTCGCGCAATGGCAAAAAGAGGTGTGTAAAGCTCCATAGGAATACCAAGCATCTCATAAACAAAGCCGCTGTAGAAATCGACATTCGGAGAAACACCCTTAAAGATATGGCGCTTTTCAGCGATAATCTCAGGAGCCACCTTCTCTATTGTATTATAGAGGTTCATCTCATTATCTCTCTTCTTTGCAACTGAAAGCTTCTCCACATAGCCTCTGAATATACGCTCCCTCGGGTCAGAAAGTGAATACACCGCATGTCCCATTCCATAGATGAGTCCCTTGTGGTCAAACACCTCACCATCCATCATTTTTCTGAGGTATGCTCTCACCTCATCCTCATCATCCCAGTGCTTCACATGCGAACGGATGTCCTGCATCATCTCCATCACCTTGATGTTGGCACCGCCGTGCTTTGGTCCCTTAAGTGAGGACATGGCCGCCGCGATAGCAGAGTATGTATCTGTACCTGCCGATGTAACCACACGGGTGGTAAATGTGGAGTTGTTTCCACCGCCGTGCTCCATATGAAGAATAAGCGCCATATCAAGCACCCTTGCTTCAAGCTCCGTGTATTGATTGTCAGCTCTGAGCATACGAAGAAAGTTTTCTGCAGTCGAAAGCTTTGGATCCGGCCTGTGAATATACATGCTCTGGTCATTTTCATAATGATTATACGCGTGATAACCGTAAACTGCAAGCATCGGGAATATCGCAACAAGCGATAAGCACTGTCTGATATTGTTGTCGATGCCCGCCTTTGCTACAAGAGGATCATATGAAGCCAGTGTCAATATACTTCTCGTCATGGAATTCATGATATCCTTTGACGGAGCCTTCATGATGACATCCCTCGTAAAGTTGGTAGGAAGGGTCCTGCTTCTTCCTAAAACCTCTGTAAACTCAGCCAATTCACTCTCAGATGGCAGCTGCCCGAAAAGCAGCAGATAAGCAATTTTTTCAAAACCAAACTCACCGGGCTTTAAGTTGTTTGTAAGTGTCTTTACATTGTAGCCCCTGTACCACAATTGTCCGTCACATGGCACGCTGCTGCCATCCTCGCCCGTCTTAAATGAAACTATCTCCGAAATATTCGTAAGACCTGTCAGAACTCCCTTTCCGTTTACATCCCTAAGACCTCTGTTGACACCGTATTCCTTGAAAAGACTATCTGAAATTGTGTCATTTTTGATACAGATATCCTGTTTTTTTGCAGCGTAATCCGCTAATAAATTATTGCTTTTTGTCATCCATTCACCCTTCCTTTTTACCTTTTAGAATATATTATATCCGTTTTCTTAGAAATTGGCAAACCCATTCATGAATCCGTAGCCAAAAATTTTATTTGGATAGTCGGTTTTCTCTTTTCTGCGGCAGTTTCTCACCAGGGCGTTTCTTATATCCACACCGTTTGCAAACAAAACATTGCCTCTTACTATCATCCACTCCATGATGAGAGCCGCCACAGCAGCGGTGATTGCCGCAGCCGCCGATGTGCCACTTAATGCTATATACATTCCTCTTTGATTTGCCCCTGTGATATCCACAGCCGGTGCCACGAGATCGGGCTTTATTCCACCATCTGCGTCAAAGCCCCTTCCCGACTCCAAAAGTATAGCATCGTTTAGGGAATTATAGCCTCCAGCCGTTATCACAAGCTTAGCATCCGAAGGCATGGTCAGCGTGGTATCAGGCTCCGAGACAATAAAGCTCACATCAGCATCAAGAAGTCCTGTCATCGGGAGCCACATATTAAAAACACCTCCAATAGTACTAAGTGGAAATACCCTGATGGTCCACACTCCCTTCACCACCTTTTCAAAGCGGATAAATATAAGCAAATCCCTCGTCTGTCTGCCGGTCTGCCTGTAGTCAATAGTCACCTGTGTTCCTTCAAGCAGAAATGAGTATTCACCGCTGTCTATTCGCATTGGTACCCCTGCCGGATTCGACTGACCACTCGGTGATATGACAGAAAGCGTAAATAGCTCAGGTGAAAGTGCCCAGCATTCCAGATAAAAGCCATCCATATCCTGCTCAACATTTATCTCAATATCATCGACTGTATCTGTTATGCGCCCTTTATAATGATGCCTGCTGTTCGCCTCATTGCCCGCTGCCGCAACCACAGCCCTGCCTCTTTTTACCGTGATATAGTCCAGATACTCTGAAAGATCCTCAGCTCCCGTGTGGCTTCCGTTATTGCAGCCAAGCGCCATGCAAAAGACAGCCGGTGCTCCCTTTTGACCTGCAAACTCATCTGCAAAATGCACTGCTCTCATCACATCAACCTCCGAGTACACCATTTTACGATCCGGAATAAAGTAGAAATCATACAGCTTTTGAGGTGCCCTTTTCAGCTTCACGACAATAAGCTTAGCCTGTGGTGCCACCCCTGCAAAATCATCCTGCGGTCTGTCATTGCCACATATCACGCTCGCCACAAACGTACCATGCCCATCCTCATCGCCCGGTATGCTCTCATATGGATTTTCCGATAAAATAGCAGCATTTATCTCATCCTCAGAATAAACCGTATCCGTATTCTGATCCCAGAGCACTGCAATCTTCGTCTTACCCTCAGGTGTCATAAAAGCCTCCTGCGCATAATTCACACCCTCTCCTGTCAAGTAGTTGCAAACAATTGTTTTAACCATTTTTCAAGGTTTTTGCCGCCTTTTCGCCTCAAATACCCTACCTGCTGTTAAACTGTTGCTTGAAAATACTGTATGGAATGTTAAATTACTGCAAAATCAATAAATTTGACTATTCCACACCTACTTTTTCTTTCCAGCATATTTCTATATGCTGTTCATCATATACCACTATTTTCTCTATATAATGGTCCAGCATTTCTTGTGATAATACCGCAAATTCATTTCCTATACTTAAAGCTTCTCTGTCACACTCCATCTTAATATATGCAGCTTCCATTTTCTGTAATGATTCATTCAGATCAGCCAAGTCTTTCTCTGCTGATTTTAACATAATATCATCTGATTGGAAACTATCCGTCTTTCCTGAAGCATAATTTTGATAGGATTCAAATTTCTGCTGTTTCAATTTTTGTATGCTGCCTTCTAATAACCAACGTTTTTCCTTTAATTCCTTTATTTCCTTATCCACTCGCAGTACAGCTTCTTCCCGCAGCTTTTCAAGTTCTCCGTCTGCGGACAGTTTATCCTGCATCATAAATAAAATATACTGCTCCACAAACATTGCATTTACTTTGTCTACACAGTTTTCCAGCATATTAGAGTAACGATTATGACAGTTAAAATAAGGATTGAGTCCCCTTCGATAACACAAGTTCCTTTTGCAGCAGCCACAGACCAGCTTTCCGATAAGTGGGTGCGTAGGATGATACTGTGGTTTTCTTTTTAACCCACGACCTTCCTGTACTTTATCAAACACTTCTTTGTCAATAATCGGTTCGTGATGATTATAAGTCACCATCCACTCCTCACGGGGATTTAAATGGTTCTTCCCACCCACAAAATCTTTTGTATATTTCTTCTGCACGACATTTCCGATATATATTTCATTTCGGAGTATCTGACATATCGTGCTGCTGTTCCATAAGAACCGTTCTCCTTTGGGTTTTCTGCTTGTTCTTCCTTTTTCAATCTTAAATTCAATCGGCGTTTTCACACTCATTTCATTGAATAGCCTTGCAATCTCAATAGATGTGTACCCTTCCACAGTTAAAGAGAAAATGCGTCTGACTACCTCTGCTTCGTCCTCTGCAATGATCAATGCGTGTCTGCCCTCCGGAGCTTTTTCGTAGCCAAATGGACTGTTTGCACTTACATATTGTCCTTTTTCTTTTCTGACAGCAAGGGATGAACGGATCTTTTGTGATAAATCCTTACTATATAAATCATAAAGAAGGTTCTTGAAATTCACATCAATGTCCGCTATGCTTCCCTGATAATTCTTACTGTCATAATTATCATTTATGGAAATAAAACGGACACCCATAAACGGAAATATCTGTTCCAGATAGGAACCAAGTTCAATGTAATCCCTTGCAAATCGCGAAAAGTCCTTGACTACAATACAGTCTATTTGAGAATCCCTGATTTTTTCCAACATATTCTGCATACCCGGACGCTCGAAATTCGTGCCTGTATATCCATCGTCGCAAAACTCAAGCAAGTCATAATCCGAAAATTTCTCTGCCACAAACCTATGCAAAAGGATTCTCTGCATCGTGACACTATTGCTTTCTTCCTTAATTTTATTATCTTCCTTTGATAATCGGATATAAATCGCAATCTGATACTTTTTCATCTCTCATGACCTCCTTTCCAGCCAATATAACGTCATTTCTTTTAAAGCAGAAGATAACCTTTACTCTATGATCCGGATATACTTCTATTCTGTGAATCAAGGTTCTGACAACTTCTGCTGTCAGCTCGCTCTTTTCATTGCCTTTTACCAAAGTCCGCAAAAAATGATTTTTCTGAACGGTTTCATAGTCTATTGTTCTGAGCTTTTCCGCAATCTCTGCCTGCTTTCTTTGAATAGCAGTAATCTTTTTATTATTTTCCTCTTTGGTATGCTTAAAGCTGTCCGCATCCATTTCACCCATACGGTATTTCAGATACTGCTCGCTCGTCAGCCTGCTCATATTTTCGATTTTTCTTTCCAGTTCCAGCAATGCTTCCTGCCATTCCTCTTTTAGCCGGTTTGCCTCCCTATTGTTACTTTCAATCAAATCCTTTGGACGCATGGCAGACAGAGAAAATTCCTGACGGATTGCTGTCTTTACAAGCTCATTTAACGAGTTTAGCGTTATGCTCTTTGGCTCACACTTCTGGGCATCTATGCGGTCTACTTTGGAGCAATTATAACTGTATGTCCGAACCCGGTCTTTAGAACTGAATGTCTTGACAGCACTTACTCTCTTCATTCTTGCACCGCAATCGCCACAATACAGAACATCTGCATAAATATCCGCAGTCTTCGGTATCGTCTTGGAATACCCGTTTTTATTGCAGTACACAGATGTTTTCTCAAACTTTCCGGCAGCCTGAAAGAATAAATCCTCATTTATAATTGCTTCATGAGTATGCTCTTTTACAGACCAGTCCTCAGAATCAATATCGTGTCTGCTACGCAACATATAGTTTTTTCCACAGGTTCTTCCCTGCACAAGGCACCCCATATATACCGGATTAGTCAGAATCATTTTCACTGTCCCCTGGGACCATTGCTGCAATTCATCTCCATCCTGACAATAAATATGCCCCGTCTTATGATACTCCATAGGTCTGACTATTTTTTCCTCATAGAGCCACACCACGATTTCCTTCATATTCTTACCGGAAAGGAAAAGTTCAAATATCTTTTTTACAATGTCCGAAGTTGTTCCTTCGATAAACAGACACTTCCTATCTCCAATCCATTCTGCCCTGTATCCGTAAGGAGGAACTCCTCCGGTATAGCTTCCCTGTTCCCATTTTTCCTGCCTGCTGGATTTTACCTTTACTGCAATATCCTTCGCATACATTTCGTTTACAAGGTTTTTCAGGTTCACACCCAATGTTTCATTCTGTCCGGATATGTTCATACTATCAAAGTTATCTGTGACTGCAATAAACCGCACACCCATAAAAGGGAATATCTTTTCAATATAATTTCCGGTTTCAATATGATTTCTTCCAAAACGTGACAGGTCTTTTACAATGATACAGTCTATTTTCCTTGACCTGACATCACGCATCATGCGTTCAAAGCCTTCACGCTCAAAGTTTGTTCCGGTTTTTCCTATATCCGTATAGCAGTCAAAGATGACCATATCATTCTGTTTGCTGATAAATGCCTTTGCTATCTCAATCTGTGTTTCGATGGACTCATTTTTTCTTTCATTTGCATCTACGGACAGTCTTGCATATATCCCAACTGAATATATCTTTGACGGTCTTTTATTTTCCGCCACATTGGTAATATTCTGTTTCTTTTTAGAGGTTCTTGCCATTTACACCGCCTCCCCTCTGTATATCTGCCCTTTTGTAACGGCATAATCAGCCAGCATGATTACTTTTGAAAAAAGTTCCTTATGCCGGAGTTCCAGATATACTCTTTTATCCTCATACACAAGGATACGCTTTACAAAAGAAAGCAGCGTCATACGGTCCAGCTCTGTGATCTGCATGACGGATTTCATTCGTTCCAGTTGAATGCCAGCCGTCACACCGGATTTAAACAGCTTCTTTATGGTTTCCTCCTGATTGGAGATTGCCTCCTCAAGCTCCTGATAACGTTTTTCATATATTGCACGAAAATTTTTAAAATCTTCCTCCGTAATAATATTTTTCTTCAAATCTTCATAAAGTCCTGCCCTAAGTGACAGATATTTATCCTGTTCCTTATGCAGTTTTTCTATTTCCCTGTCAAAAGACACCACTTCTTCAAAATTGATTTCCATCTGCTCTATATGCTCAAGCACCCTTGCCTTATCCATGAAAAGGGAAACCTGCTGTCTTAGTCCAGTCAGTATCAAATGTCTTAAATCTTCCTCTGAAATGGTATGTCTGGTACAGTCACCCCCCTTATTCTTCGTAGAACAGATAAAAGAAACCGTTTCTTTTCCGTTATATCTGCTTACCCTACGCAGCATCGGCTCCATACAGTCCCCACAGAACAAGAGTCCGGAATAAATATGGGCTTTCTCCTCGCCACTATATGCCCTTGTATCAATCCTTAATAAATCCTGCACAATCTCAAAATCTTCTTTTGAAATAATTGCCTCATGTGCATCATTCACCTTAATCCATTCATCTTCCGGCTTCATTACCGATTTATTTACCTTGTAATTAACCTTTTCTTCCCTGCCCTGAACCAGCGTTCCTGTATAATTTTCATTGGTCAGAATCCTTTTTACGGCAACTGCCGACCATTTCGATTTCACTCCTGTCACAAAGCCGGTACAAAGCTTCTCTCCCTGCATTTTTTTATATTCCATTGGAGAAAGGATACCTGCATCATCCAGTTTTCTGGCAATGCACAGGTTACTGTATCCTTCCATCTTCCATGTGAAAATTTTTCTTACAATGTCTGCTGCGTAGTCGTCAGGGACAAGAAGATTTCGGTTATCCACACTTTTCTTATAACCATAAACTGCAAATGCACCGATAAAATCTCCATTTTCCCGTTTTACCTTCTGATGGCTTCTTACCTTGCCGGATATATCCCTTGAATAAGAATCATTCACAAAATTCTTCACAGGTACGACTAAGGATGTTTCATTATAATCCGCCGTCAGGGAATCGAAGTGGTCTGTCAATGCAATAAAACGCACTGAAAAAGCCGGGAAGGTCTTTTGTATCAACCGCCCGGCTTCTATATAATCTCGTCCTAATCTGGATAAATCTTTTACTATTACACAATCCACATGACCTGCTTCAATATCCTTCATCATACGCTTAAATTCCGGTCTGTCAAAGTTTGCACCGGACCAGCCATCGTCAACATAAATATCATAGATTTCCATGTTGTCCTGTTTTCTGATAAAGCTACGAATCATGTCCCTTTGTGAACTGATACTATTGCTCTCTGCTTTACTGCCATCAATATCTTCATCATCCCGACTCAAACGAAGATAAATGGCTACATTATAAAACTCTTTCGCTTTCATCTGTGTTCCTCCTGATTAAATATTGTTAGCAGAACCCGTCCTACGGGGTAATGCAACCTATCTCTCAGGACTCCCACTGAAATAATCCTGTTTATAGGTTAACATAACATTCATTGAAAGTAAAGGGGGGTTGAGTCTTTCTCAGACCATAATCTGTGTTTTCCTTTTCGTCAGCAAAATCATACGGTCATCAATCAAGTCCTCCGTCCCCTCCATAAAACCAATCTGCAAAATATATTCTCCAACATTCTGTGCAAAAGGGTTTCCTGTCTGCTCCATAAAAGATTTTATCCTGCTCTCCACACATTTCTTTGTATCTATCACAATATCCTCTGCATTGGCAAGTTCTTCTCTTTTCAACTCCATAATATGCATCGACTGCATACGCTTTAATTCTTCTATTGATAAATCCATATCCAAAGCTCCTCCACCTCCGGTCCATGTTTTATTATATGAATGACATACTTTGTCCTATCACCGACAAATATGTAAAAGCCGGACGCTCCCGCCCGGCTCTGCTAAACTTACCTTATTATCAGTTATACTTGTCAAATACCCCGACCTGTACCTGCACAGCTTCGGTTATCCTTGCAAGGGTGTCTCTGTCAACCTTGCCCATGTTCTCAATGATCCTGCCATAGTCGAGAGCCGTTACCTGCTCACAAAGAGCAATACTGTGTTGCTCCAGTCCCTCGCTTTTATAAGCTGACACAAATACATGAGTGGGAAGATTTCTCTTTTTAAAGATTTTGGTAGACAGCGGAACCACTGTAATTATAGTGCTATGCTTATTTGCCATGTTATTGCTGACCACCACTACCGGACGCATACACCCCTGTATGTAGAAGATTGAGTCGGAGGGAGCAATTCGGTAACAAAGCGATTTTATAACAGGCTTATTTCGTGCACCTTTTTTACTTGGGTGACTGCTTTTGTTCCCAGCACTAGCACCGAAAATGTCATATAAGTATACTCCAATCATGAAACCAACTTATCTTTGGCAGGTTTGACTTATTAAAGAGTGAACTTCATGGATTCAGGTTTAATATAAAAAATCCCCGAAAGATAATTTTCTTCATTTGATTTTTTTATTTGAGTCTTACATTTTAGATACAAATTCATATCTTTTAATTCATATTGATAAATTATTTTATCTGATAAAATATAGATAACATTCTCATTAATCGTCATTTGCTCTACATCATGTCCAAGTTCTATATTATTTAACTCTTTGGTTTCTAAGTTATATATAGATATACTTCCACCTTCTCTTTTTACCAAGTCAAAGTGAGAAACGATAAGTATGTTATCCCATACGGCCAAATCTAGTGGATAATATTGATCAAATGAAATTGTTTCTATCGTCTTGTCATTTATCGAATATATGCAAACGGTATTACATGGATGATCACCAGAATCTACTGAGTTTGAAAACAATATGTTGTTGTCGAAAAGAATTGCTTTATAATGAGTACCTCCATAATTTGTAATATCAATTTTCTCATCAAAACTCAGTTCTTCAGCATCATAAATGTAAATGTAAGAATTCATCTCTTTTCCGTATTTTGTAGTAGCAAATGCAAATAACATATCTTTACTACACAATAGCTTGCTTACATAAACACCTTCAATTTTCTCACTTACGACTTGATTATTTTCTTTACTACATTTATTAATGTACGAATCACCGTTTAACGTATTGCAAGTATAAATATTTTTATCATTAACACAAATACTATTCATTGCCAACTGATTGATTTCATAGATTTTTTGATTCCCACTTTTCAACTCAATTTTCAGAACCTTTTTTTCATCCTTAACATTAGTTTTTCCTTGAGGAATCAAATATAGTTCATCTTCATAAATTACTGGATTATAAAAAATACTTCCTAATGAAGCGTATTCCAATGGAAGCGTAGCTGTTTTTTCTAAATTTTGATTATAAAAGTAAATTCTACTTTTTTTACTATTACCACTTGTTTCAATAACTCCAACAGATGAAGTTGTTAGATCTATATTCGCACTCTCTCTATGCGTACATCCAGTAAATCCTAGAAACACTATTGCACAAATTGTAAAAAATTTTTTTTTCATACACATACCTCATCTAAAATATCAGCCTGGAAAATTTGAGAAACATTAATTTATACACAAATTTTCCAGGCCGAGTCATCACAAAATATTACTTAAAACATTATTATTTTTTATAAATAGTATATGTTTTTGAAGAATTTACAAGTTCCATCGGATGTACCGCATCTCCAAAATCGGACGTATCTAAGTCGATTCCGTAATTATCTTTAAATGCAGCCCATACTAACTGAGAACAGTAGAATTTTTTCCTTGTAGATACATTGAAATAATTGTAATTATAAGGTTTCCCAAGTTGGCGATAGCACCAATTAGACGCTTCATTATCCTCATCTACTGTTGTTCCTTTTACACTTATTCCATAACATGATGTTTTTGAAGTATTCCAATCATTAGGTCCTGTCGTTACTCCATTCGATAAAGATTCCACAATTGTAGAGGATGTCCAAATGATTCCGGCATGTCCAGTAGGAATCAATCCCTTATATTTATCAGCAGTTACTAATATAACACCATATCTAGTTGGATAAGTTCCTGTTGCACGAGTATTTTTTAATGAAAAATTTCCCTCTGCATCCTTATCATTATAAATTGGTGTATTCTTAATCTGATTCTCAATTTGCAGCACTTTCTCTTCCGGAAAAACAGCTTCTGCTGGAGGATATTCCTGTTCTGCTGCATTTACATTGACGCCTGTCATAACCATAAATATTCCAGACAATAACACTGCACATATCTTATTTGTAATTCTTTTCATAGATTTCTCCTCGTATTATATAGTAGTAGTTTTTATAGACCCTCTCCAAGGTCTTTACAACTATTAGGTCATAGTCCATTCTTTACCTCTTCTGTAGGTTCGACTATGATATATAAGATGCTGTGGATTGGTTTTATTTCTCCTACCACTTGATGGTTTTAGGAAGGCTCCAACCACAGTCTCTTTGTTCATTTGTTAATCAGTTAGATACCGCATGACGGTTTATTTAGAACGAGGTTACAATC
>OIYY01000725.1_pt1 | contig 21582 bp, 19 predicted proteins | sample 1588341 | NCBI WGS metagenome assembly OIYY01 (sample SAMN03283287) | human gut metagenome | biome: human-associated habitat; material: feces | host: Homo sapiens | place: Peru | collected 2012 | reverse complement strand
TTTACAATAATTTTTTGAATTCCAGCCTCTTCAAAAATCATAGTTGCCATTATACTAACTCCCAAATCATCAACAGTAACAACTGCCACATCAAAATTATTTAATGATAATTTTTTTAATTCGAGTGTATCTCTAATATCTATTTGAACAGCTTCTGTTGCATACTCAGAAATCTCTTCTACTCTATCCATGTCTTTATCTATTGCCAAAACCTCACAATTATATTCATTTAATTGTTTTACTATGCTTTTCCCAAATGTTTTTAATCCTAATACTAATATATTTAATTTTTTCATTTTTTGATGCCCAAGTATAAAGTTCTTGGTTAATTGTTTCATCAACCTCACTTGGACCAACCATAATCAAATAACTATCATCATTCAGCTTTTTGTATGCCTCTAACAGCTCGTTAACTCCCTTATCTCTTGTGATTCTACCAACAAATCCATAAACAAAGACATTCTCTGGAATATCGAGCTGTTCTCTAATATCTTTTCTGTATTCCTTTTTATTGGAAATATCAAACTTAGTTAAATTTACACCACAAGCACTACCATTCCAAATAACAGAACCTTTGCTTTTAGGATACAATCCAATCTCGTGCGCAAATCTTAAATTGCTGTTGCTATCCGGCTCAATATGAGTTGAAAGATGACAAACATATTTTTCTTCCATTTGAAAGATTTTACGCTTTAAGCCTTGGAAACCAACGAAAGCCATTCCCCATTGACAATATAGTCTTATCGGAACATGAGCTAATCTACCGGCCATTGAAGCATAAAGGGAAGCGTTTGGAGTTGAATACTGAATTAAATCAAACTTTTCTCTTTTAAAAACTTTCTTCATTTCAAGCATCGCCTTAACACCGGCAATACTGATACCTCTCTCCATTTTTATCGGAAAATAATGAATATCCTTTGGAAGTGATGAACCAAAATCATTTTCATCACTACAAATAAAACTAACGTCCCAATCTGTGTTTTCGTGAATATATTTTGCTGTATTTAAAACAAAGGTGTTTAATGTCAAAGGAATTGTAGTTATAAAACAAATCTTTTTCACTTGATTCTCCTTGCAGGCACGCCTGCATATGTACCGCTTTCAGTTATATCTTTAACTATCACCGAACCGGCTCCAAACACACAATCCGAAACAATATTCAGCACCTGTTTTGTGCAAGAGCCTGCTCCGATATGTGTTGATTTTCCTACTTTAACTATTCCTGACAAAACCACATTCGGAGAAAGATGAACATAATCCTCAAGCACATTATCATGCTCAACTATCGCTCCTGTGTTTATTATACAGTGTTTTCCGATTTTGGCACTTGAATTAATTACTGCATTAGCCATCACAACTGTACCTTCGCCAATTTCAACATCAATGCTTGATATTACAGCTGTCGGATGAATTGCTGTGTACCACTTAACAGGAAGTTCATTTGCGATTTTCTCTCTAATATAAGGATCACCGATTGCAATCACAAATTCGCAATCTGCATAATTCTTGTAATCCTCTGTTTTACCTAAAACACTAAACCCGACAATCTGTGTTCCCTTTTCGACACCGTCATCAAGGAACCCAACGACCTTGTCACCGGATTTTAAAACTGTATCTGCAATTACTTTTCCGTGCCCGCTCGCACCGATAATCACAACTGATTTAGACATTTGCTTCTTCCTTTTCTGATGTTCCCATAAACACTTCCATTGTTGCACTTGTTTCCGAACTAATACCCTCTTTTTTGAGGACATTCAAAACAGTCATAAAGAGAATTTTGACATCCATTGCAAAACTGTAATTGTCAACATAATGAACATCCATATCGAACTTATCTTCCCAAGAAACAGTATTTCTGCCGTTTACTTGAGCCCAACCGCTCAAACCCGGTCTAACCTCGTGCCGTCTGTGCTGATGCTCGTTGTATCTTGGTATGTACTCCACAAGAAGCGGTCTCGGTCCGATAACCGACATATCGCCTTTTAGTATGTTGAACAGCTCCGGCAATTCGTCTATGCTTGTTGAACGCAGAAACTTACCAAACTTGGTCAAACGAACTTCATCAGGCAACAATTCACCGTTTTCGTCACACTCATCGGTCATAGTGCGGAACTTCATCAAAGTAAATATTTTTTCATCCTTGCCCGGTCTTTCCTGTTTGAACAAAACAGGACTGCCGAGTTTTGTTTTTACAAGAACAGCTGTAACCGCAAGGAGCGGTGACAAAATGATGATTGCAAGCAACGAAGAAATTATATCAAGAATTCGCTTTATGTACTTATAAATCATAATTCACCGTCCGCTTACTCAAAACATTTCTTAATCACTTCAATAATTCTATCCTGCTGTTCGGGAGTCATTTTGTTATCACTCGGCAAGCAAAGACCTCTGCTGAAAATATCCATTCCCACATCGTTTGCTTCGCCTGCAATATACGCATTTGTTCTTGCTCTGCCGTTGCCGTCTTTTGTAACAAAACCGTTCATTCTGTAAATCGGTTGCATATGCATCGGCTTCCATATAGGTCTGCCCTCTGCGTTAATCTTTGCAAGTTCATCAAGAATTTCGTGAGGGCAAGTTTTGCCGCTCTCGCTGACATAGCAATAATCTCGCTCGCTGCGAACCTGCTTGCACATTGCGTCCTCGTCAATTATCATACAAGACAGCCAAAAATTCGGCTCGCTGTTTTTCTCATCATAAGGATTCATCTTAACAGGCAAGTCCTTGAACGCTTCCTTATATCGCATATATATTGCCTTTTTCTGTGCAATATGCTCTTCAAGATACGGAATCTGACCACGAACAACGCCTGCGATTACATTACTCATTCTGTAATTGTATCCAAGTTCCTCGTGCTGATACCAAGGTGCATTTTCTCTCGACTGTGTCGACCACTTGCGAACCTTGTCGGCAGCTTCTTTACTGTCGGTCAACAACATTCCTCCGCTTGAACCTGTAATAATTTTGTTTCCGTTAAAACTTATGCAACTGTAATCCCCGAATGTACCGGTATGCCGTCCTTTATATGTAGCACCAAGCGACTCGGCGGCATCTTCAATAATAACCGCACCGTGCTTGTCACAAATTGCTTTGATTTCATCAATCTTGCCGGGAGTGCCGTAAAGATGTACCACAACAACTACCTTTACATCAGGATAAAGTTCAAACGCCTTTTCAAGTGCAACAGGGTCCATATTCCAAGTGTCGTATTCTGTGTCAATAAACACAGGAACACCGCCCTCATAAACAACAGGATTTACCGTTGCATCAAATGTCATATCAGAACAAAAAGCCCTGTCACCGTGCTTCACACCCGCTAACTTCACCGCAAGGTGCATAGCCGCTGTTCCGGCAGACAAGGCAATCGCATATTTGCAACCGACCTTTTCACAAATCAGGCGTTCGGTTTCGTTGATATTTTCGCCGATAGTTGACATCCAGTTTGTTTCGTAAGCCTGCGTTATGTATTTGATTTCATCCCCGTGCATTGTTGGGGATGACAACCATATTTTTTCTTCAAAAGGTTTAATTGGCATTTCTGTATCCTCTTAAATTAAACAGTTTTTACAATATTCATTTCCATTGAGTTTAGAGCGTTCTTGTTTACCTCTTCAGGAGCCTTAAAAGTCGGAACAACTGAATGAAGTGCCTCACGAACCAAATCGTTATCGCCTTGTTCACACGCGTTTCTTAATACCTCAAGTTTTTGTTCCATTTCTTCAAAAGAGATTGGTTTTTCTCTTTCAATAAAGATTAACTCATTAACCGTTGTATCAAGATTATTACCGCCAACCAAAAGTTCTTCATAAAGTTTCTCGCCAGGTCGAAGTCCTGTTTCGATAATCTCAATGTTTTGAACACCCGAAAGTTCAATCATATTTTTTGCAAGATCAAGTATTTTCACGGGTTGCCCCATATCAAGAACGAACAGTTCTCCGTTATTAGCCATCGCTCCCGATTGAAGAACAAGTTGTGACGCTTCAGGTATCGTCATAAAGTAACGGATGATTCTCTTATCTGTTAAAGTGATTGGACCGCCGGCAGAAATTTGACGCTTGAAAAGCGGAATAACCGAACCCGCAGAGCCAAGGACATTGCCAAATCTTGTACAAGAGCATTTCAAGTCGCCACGAGTGCTATATCCCTGTACAATCATCTCGCACATTCTCTTGGTTGCACCCATAACATTTGTTGGGTTAACCGCCTTGTCGGTTGAAACCATCATAAAGCGTTCAGCACCGAATTCTTCGCAAAGTTCAAGGACAATCTTTGTTCCGAAAACATTATTCTTGACAGCTTCAAGACAATTATTTTCCATAAGCGGTACATGCTTATGGGCTGCAGCATTAATGACAATTTGAGGATGATATTTTTCAAATACCATTCGCATTGCCTGTCTGTCTGTAATAGAAGCAATTTCAACCTCTAAATCAAGTTCGTTTTTATATATCAGCTTCAATTCTTGCTGAACATCATAAACGCCGTTTTCGTATATATCCAGAATAACAACTTGTTTAGGGTTCATTTTGGCTAATTGACGGCAAAGTTCACTTCCGATAGAACCACCGCCGCCTGTAATAAGAACCACCTTATTTTTAAAATATGCTTTTGTATTTTCGTCTACAACTTGAATTTGTTTTCTAAACAGCAAATCTTCAATATCAAATTCACGAAGGCTCGGTTTAGCTCCGACAGTTTGCACCGTTGGGTAGTCATAATTCTTTATCTTGCATCCGAATTGTTTATAGAAATCGTAAAGCTCTTTTTTCCTTGCCGCAGTTGCTGACGGAATTGCAATCACGATTTCTTGAATTTTGTATTCTTTAATAATTTCAGAAATAGACTCGTTTTTTGAAATTACAGGTATGTCGTGAATTTCACGGCCGATTTTCTCATCATTAGTATCAATAAACAATCTTGGCAAATACGGTGAAGCCAAATTGTTCATTAAATCTTCCGCAAGACTTACACCGGTTTTTCCCGCACCGACTATTGCTATCTTAATTTTACTTGAATCATCGGTTTTCTTAAGCGTTATTCCTGCAAAATTTTTAAGCAAAAATCTGAGAACTCTGCCTTTTAATGATGTTTCATTGCCGAATTTAAAACAATAGCGATACATCATTCTCATTGCAAGAGCCAAAAGCAAATCAACGCTCATAAGAGCAACCATAATAGAAAATGTTAATCTTTTTAACGGTGTCAATGCGTCAAATATGTATTCTAACAAGATAAAAAATACGGCACCACCGGCATCGGTAATCAACAACCGAATATAGCACTGTATTCCGCCATATCTCCAAATTTGCCTATAAACATTTCCAATCAATCTGGCTACAAAAATTGAACCAAAAGCTAAAACCGAATTTGCAACTATATCTTTCCAACCAAGTGACAAAAAATTTCTATAAATAAGCAACAGTACTCCATCTGTTACCAAAAACGCAATCAAATCATAAAAGACTAACTGCCATTTTATATTGAATAATTTTTTCATTGCTCTCTTTTTTGCCCAACAATCGTGGCATATTCTCCTTATGTTATTTTATATCATCACTAACAATATCCATTCAACGCATTTTTTGTATTAAATGCGTTGAATAAACACTCCAATCTTACAAATTTTTGTTTCTTATTTTGTGCAAAATACATAATTTATCTCATCGAAAATTATACACTATATAACATAAAATTACAATATTATTTATTATTTTTTACTATTTAGTAAACTAAACAGAGAAGATTAGTTATTAATTTGTGCAAAATATGAAAAGCAATGCCCACAAGGGGAGCACTACATAAAGAATAAATGCTCAAAAAACCAAATAAACATCGAAATACTGCGTTAAATTTACAGTGAAGGCGGTAACTTATTTTTCAAGCAAAACTGCGTGTGCTATGCCAGGGATTGACTGACCCTGCTTTGTTGAGGTCGGCGACATCAGTGCTCCCGTTGCAACAAAAAGCACTTTTTTGAGCGTGCCGTTTTTGATATTTTTCATAATGTGTGAACAAACAACGCTTGCCGAACAGCCACAACCCGAGCCTCCTGAATTCACATCTTGTTCCGCCAAATCAAAAATCATCGTTCCGCAATCTTTGTGCTGTTTTTCGATGTCAATTTCACTGTCCTCTTGCAAAAGTTCAAACAACAATTTTGAACCTGTCAGTCCTAAATCTCCCGTCAAAATCAAGTCGTAATCTTCAGGTTTTGTCTGTGTGTCGTGCAAAAAATCGGCTATCGTTCTTGCCGCTGCCGGAGCCATCGCAGCACCCATATTGTTTGCGTCTTTGATGCCCAAATCCGTTATTGTTCCGATGTGAACAGCAGAAATCTTCACGGCATTTTGCAAGTTTTCGGGGTCAATATTTCTTTGATTTTGCACAACCGCACAGCCTGCACCCGTGACCGTCCATTGAGCTGTCGGAGGTCGCTGACCGCCGTATTCAAGCGGATAGCGAAACTGTCTTTCGCTGGACGCAAAATGGCTCGAAGCACCTGCAACGCAGATGTTTGCACCTGCCGACACAAGCATTGCCGAATTGCACAAAGTGAGTGCCATTGTTGAGCACGCACCGTACATTCCGATGAACGGCATTTCCAAATCTTTGAGCGCAAAACACGAGCCTGTGCACTGATCGAGCAGGTCGCCCGTCATAACAAAATCAACATCCTTGGGCGACACATTTGCACTTGCCAAAGCCCTGATTATCGCATCGTGGAGCATCGCACTTTCAGCAAGTTCAAAGCTCTCCTGCCCCATCGTTGTATCCTCAAAAACCATATCAAAATCGTCACCGAGTGGACCTTCGCCCTCTTTTTTGCCCGCAACACCCGCCGACCCGATAATAAGCGGCGCCGATTCAAAAATATATGTTCTCCCGATTTTTTTCATAAAAAACACCTCGGTAATAGTTTTACCGAGGTTAAAAATGTTATGAATTTTTATTTAGTTTTTACTGACTTAACCTTTGACCATTTGCCGTAAGTTTTTTTACCGTCTACAACCTTGAATGCTCTTACTCGAACAAAATATTTTTTGTTCTTCTTAAGATTTTTAACAGTCTTTTTGCTTGCATTTGCCTTTTTAACTGTAATTGTTTTCTTGTTCTTCTTGAACTTTTTATTTGTTGCTACTTGGATCTGGTATCCATATACTCCGCCAAGAACTTTCCAGCGAACAACAAAAGACTTTGTTTTTGGTTGTGGCTTGCTTATAGTAACTGTAGCAGGCTTCTTTGATGTGCTTGGTGCCGGAGTTGTTTCACTTGGCTTTGTTTCAGGCTTCTTATTTGTGTCTTCAGGAGTTGATGGTGCTGGAGCCGGCACTGTTCCGCCACCGGTTGAACCGCCTGTTGAGCCTCCGCCAGGTGTTGGAGTAGGATCAGAGCTATTTTTAACAACTTTAACCGGTACTCGTTGAGTTTTTTCATAATCTATCAATTTTACTTCAAAAGTTGTTTCGCCACATCCTTCAAAAGTGAAACTTTTTGTGCCAACATTCAAAACTTCTGAATTATTTTTAACATTCACAAAATCCCAGAAGTTTCCTTTTTTATAAACAAATTCACCGGATGTTCCATTTGTATAATTAACGATGATTTTATCACCTTCATTAAAATATTCTATAAGGTAATAATTATGATATATAGGATTTCCTTCAGAGTCAAAATCAACAGAGCTACCACTATAATCACCTTCGTTTACCTCATACGGCTTTATTGGAATGAATGAAAACGAAGAAACAATATTTTCTTTAATTATTACAGGAACTTCAGTTGTTCTTCCGTAATCTGTAAGCTCAACATTAAAAGTTGTTTTGCCAATTCCGTCAAAAGCAAAACTACAGCTTTCAACATTTAACGCTTTCTTTTCGGCATTTATAAAGCCCAAATTACAACTATCTTCGTCGTCATATTCTCTATATGTATATTCTTCCGAAGTTCCTTTTGTATAATATACAGTAATTTTATCTCCGATGTTAAAATCCGGACCATAATAATGCCAGTCTGTTTTATTTTCGCTGTCATAATATTCACCGTTTGTGTCTTTAACAATTTCATATTGTTTGACCGGAACGAATGAAAAAGACTTAACAGGATTCTCTATAACTTCAACCGGGACATTTTTAATATCATAGTCATAATCATTATAGTCGCCATCCATAATTCCATATGAAGCATATGCTTTACCTAATCCGTCGGCAGTGTCAATAGTAAATTCATGAGGGTAAACATATATTCTTTCATCATTGGAATTAAACCATCCTTCAACCCAATCATTATTTTTGGTGGCACCGCAATAATACATATATTTATCCGTTGTTCCGTCAGAAAATGCAATATTAACTACATCTCCGGCATTAAAATCAGGTGCAAAATAAAAATATTTTTTGTATGGGTTTCCTTTATCGTCTGTACCTTCAGACCAGCCTCCATAATTACCTTCATACACTGTATATGGCTTAATCGGTGTCAATGTAGCGGATTTAATTGATTTTCTACTGTTTTCCGCAAAAACTGACAAGTTCATTCCCATTGTAATGCTCAAAAGCATTACAACAGACATTAATAAACTAACTACTTTTTTCATAATTTTCCTCCTTATTTAACGACAAATGTTATCTTATGCTTTTTGGCATATTTCTGTGCAGTTGAACCTTTTTTACCATAAATTTTAAAGCCCTTAATTTTATAATTAGCAGGCTGTTCGCCAGGCTCTAAAAACTTTTGCAAAACATTATCATAGTCAAAAGAATATCCAAAAGCATTTTTGCCTATTTTTTTAACGCTTTTAGGAATAGTTACAGATTTTGAATACTTTTGCTTTTTGTTATATTTTTGCAAAAATGCTTTATCTCCAATTGTTTTAAGTTTTTTTGGAAGTTTAACATTTTTAAGAGAGTTATTTAAAGCAAAAGAATATTTGCCTATACTTGTTAAAGTTGAAGGAAACTTAACCGATTTAAGTCCTTCATTATAAAAAAGATAATCACTTACCGAAGTTATACCTTCTTTAATGATTAAATTTTTTATTTTTACATTGTGTGCAACATCCTCTTCTTCATCATAGTCCCATGGACGAGGCGAACGACTGTAATCACCTATAGCTCCGGTACCGCTGATTGTCAAAGTTTTTGTATCATAATCATAAACAAAAGAAGCATTATCTCCACATTCACCTTCAATGGTCTTGGCAAACGCAGTTGACGAAAAACCGACAATGCTCGTTATGACAATAATAAATGATACTAAAATGCTGATTGTTTTTTTCATAAATCTTTCTCCTTTATTAACAATTTATACATAAATTACCACTTGTATTTCGTGAAGTAAATAGTTTTGGCGTGAGTTGTCGAATACGAGCGTGAAATGCACAAATTCGTTGTTTCAATCTTTCTATTTTATGTTATTATATATGTATCATTAAGAGGAGAACAAAAATGATAAACATTTTACTTTGCGACGACGACAAGGCTCTGTGCAAGAGTTTTGAAGCAGACATTAGGGAATATTTTTTGGGTAAGAATATTAAATTCAATGTAAAAAGTATTTACACTATGGATGAGCTTGAAGATAATATTACAGGTTGCGACATTTTGTTTTTGGATGTTATTATCAACGAACAAAATTCAATCAATCTTATAGCCGAAAGCGGTAAAACTCTGCCATGTCAAACCGTGATTGTCACATCATATCCGGGGGAAATATACAACATTTCTCATATTTCACCTGCGTGGTACATCGACAAGGTGAAATACAAAAAAGAGCATCTGCACAGTGCACTTGACAAATGCCTTGAAAATATTTCAAAGGCACAAAGAAGCAAAATCATTGTTAACTGCGACAAAATAAAACAAGTTGTTGACCTGCGAAATGTTATGTACATTGAAACGCAAAACAAAAGCATCATTCTGCACTTTGCAGACGGCACAACACTTTCCGCAAAGAACAAAATATCGGAAATTGCGGAACTTGGCGGAATTAATTTTCAGCAATGCAGTCGATACTATGCGGTCAATTTTGACTATGTAACAGCCTATATTTGGCACAAATATATATTGCAGGATAAAACGGAAATAATCATTTCACGCAAAAGCTACAAGGATATGATTGGTCAATACAGAAAATACTTGGAGATATAATGGACAGAATTATTGATTTAACCGATTTTTCATTTTTCTTTTTACTTTTTTCTTTTTCAAAAAGTTTTTCGGATTTTGTAATTATCCATTCTTTTATGAAAGATAAATACAACAAATTCGTCACGCTGTTTACAACAATTTTTCAATATACAATTTATGACAGAATAAACCAGATTTCAAAGTCTATCGAGGATAACTTGACAGGCTTTGATTATTTATTTTTATTAAGGCTCAGTTTGTTGTTTTTGATCTATTTTATTGTAATTTCAGTTTGCACAGAGGGAACGACAAAAAAGAAAGTGTTGCGAACTTTTGAAATAATAATCCTGTCGCAAATCAAATGGATTTTGTCGGGAATGACCGAATCCTTCTTTTTTATTAACGAGCAAAACGGCGTAGTTGTTAAGGATATGCCATCATATCAAATGAGGATAGACGAATTGCTGTCTATCTCATTGATATACTTTGTTTACGGCTATCTTTTTGCACTGATGATCAAACTGTTCAGCAAAAATATGAGAAGCACATTTTCGCTGAAATATGCGTATTTCTACTTTTTCCCGATTGCAAACATTATTCCGGCGGTACTTTTGCTTGGAATAACTCCGACAAAAGCCTCTGTTGAATACAAAAAAGGTTATTTTATAATCTGCTCTTTCATTTATATAATTGCATTTTCTATTGACCTCTTCTCAATTTTCATTATCGACAGAATCATCCAAACCGACGAAAGAAACAAGCAGTTGACAGTCATTGCAACGAAAAACAAACTTGAATACCAAAGTGCATTGATTGTAAAAGAGGAGCAAGAACATTTGAAGCGATTTCGTCACGACATCCGCAACATCAACAAAACGGTGAAGGGTTTGATTGAAGCAGGTGAAACCGACAAAGCGATACAGTTGCTTGATGAATCGAGCGTTGAAGCTGAAAAAACATCCGGTGTCACGCTGTGCAGATGCAACGTCATCAACACCGTGCTGTATATGAAATCGAATGAGGCAAAGGAACACGGAATTACAATTCTCTGCAATGTAACCGAAAATTCAGCTTGCAAGCTGTCCGACATTGACATAAGCAGAGTTTTGCTGAACCTGTGCGACAATGCAATCAATGCAACCAAGGAATGTGACAAAAAGCAGATAAAAATTGATATTGAAATCAACGACAAGTTGATAAAAATCAACACCGAAAATCACTACATTCCAAGCAAAACAAAAAGGCCGTCACCCGAACACGGCAACGGCACAAAAATCATAAAACAGATTTCAAAGAAATACGGCGGCGAATACAAAGCAGAAGCCACCGACGGAATATACAAAACTCAAACATATCTGCGAAACATAAACATTGAATAATTAAAACGCACCTTGAAGCAAGTCACTTCGGGTGCGTTATATTATTTATGATATTTGCTGTTGTTGAGTATCGAAAATGCACGATAGATTTGCTCCAAAAGGACAACACGCATAAGCTGGTGCGGAAGTGTGAGTTTGCCAAACGACAATTTCAATTTACCAAGCGACTTGACCTCGTCCGACAGACCGAACGAACCGCCGATGATAAAGGTTATATCGCTGTTCCCTGCAACTGCTGTTGCCTCGATTTTCTTTGCAAAATCCTCGCTTGAAAACTGCGTGCCCTCAATGCACATCGGCACAACAAATGAGCCTTTCGGGATTTTTGCGATAATACGCTGTCCCTCTTTTTGCTTGACATTTTCTATTTCCGTGCCGCTCGGATTTTCGGAGCAACGCTCCTCATTGACCTCGACAACGTTCACCTTTGAATATGTGCCGAGCCTTTTGAGATACTCCTCGCAAGCGTCACGAAGATATTTTTCTTTTAACTTGCCTACCGCAATAACCGTGACCTTAATCATAAAACTATCGGCCTTTCAAAACATTCCTCAGCCGAAACACTGAGGCGAAAATCCTTGTTTTGCTCAAATCCCGCTTCGCTCAACGCACAAAGTGTTGCTTGGCGTGCGACATCGGGATTGTTGTTCTCTTTGCTCAAATGTGCCAGCACAAGCCTTGTTGTGCCGTTTTGCACAAGTTCCTTTGCAAATTCGCCACACGCAAAATTTGAAAGATGCCCCTTTGCCGACAAAATCCTCTGCTTGAGTTGATAAGGATAAAAGCCGTTTTCAAGCATTGTGACCTCGTGGTTCGACTCAAGATACACCATATCCGTGCCTTTTAGTTTTTCCCTTGCGTCATCGGTCACATAGCCCGTATCGGTGCACACAGCGATTGACCTGCCGTTCATATTGAAGCGATAGCCAACGCACGCAACACTGTCGTGACTATTGACAAACGGCACGATTTCCGCTCCGCCGATTTCCATATTTTCATCAATTTTATAAAGCGGAACACCGTCTTTGATTGAACCGCTCGCCTTGATTTTTTCTGCCACATCCTTGTGAGCAAACACAGGCAAATTATGTTTCGCCGAAAAAACTCGCAAGCCTCCGATATGGTCAGTGTGCTCGTGAGTGACAAAAATCCCGTCAAGTTCATCAGGTTCAACACCGATTGAACGGAGCTTTTCGTCAAGTCGCTTTGCACTCACTCCCGCATCAACAAGAAACTTGCCGCAAGCCGAGGATATGTATATTGAATTGCCCTTACTGCCCGAAAACAGCTGACACGCTTTTGCCATAAATAAATGTACCTCTTTATTTTATTGAAAATATAATAGCACACATAATTATAAAAGGCAAACTATCATTTTTTTATTTTTACTTTTTGCGGAAGAATTTGTCTTAACTTATTTTCACACGCATCAAAATATGCAATATATTCATCCGTATCATTATTAACATACAAACTTAATTCTTCCGGTGTTACTTTTTGTTTTTCATTATCCAATATTGCTTTATATATCATCAATTCCTGGTAATTGTATACTATACCGTTTTCAAAATCTTCTTTTGAAATTTCAGACTCTTTACAATATTCATCAACAGAAGAATAATATTTTTTTATCTCTTTTTCTGTGTCAGATAATGTCTTTTTTATTTGGGTTTCTATTTCTTTTGGATATTCTTTAATTGTGGAATTCTCTTCTGTTTTTTTAATAACATAATTAAAAAGAATTTCGTTTTGTGCCCTTTTATTAAGAAATGAAATCAATTCATTATAATCTTCATATCCGTAATATTTTAAAATATAATCTCTATCATTTACAGTTACATATCGGTATATACCCAAAATTTTAACCTTATAATCTTTATTGTCAATTTGAGCATTCAATTCATCACCTGTATTCGCAGACAGCAACCTATTATCAAACTCTTCTCCGTAATCATCGCTTCCTAAAGTATAATATTTCTCATCACCATCAACATTTAACAATAATATGTCATCCTTTTTTACAGATGTTCTGTCATCAACCATAATATAATTCTGACTTGATGAGATTTCTGTTTCTATTATTTGATTAATATCATCTTGTGATACTTTTATAAAATCTTCGTTAACTTCCAAGTTATCATAGTTAAACAAATCTATATACTCTTTTGAGTTATACATCATAATATCATTTGTATTATTTGAACAACCGCTTAATACAGAACCAATAATTATAAATAATATTAAAACCAAACTTAATCTTTTTTTCATATTGCCCCAAAAATAATAGGTCAGGAAGAACCCAACCCATTACCTTAAATTTTACTTTGTGTTTGAGTTCCAGTAATTCTTTGTTACTTTAATTGTATTACCACAGCCCTTTACTCTAAATCTGAGTTTATATACGGATCTACCGCTACCAAGTCTATATTCTCTGGTAATATAAGCACTTTTACACTTTGTGTTAAGAGTATTGTTTTCAGACCAGATTACTCTGTTGCTTGAATTAAGCATCTGAATATCAACTCTTTGACCCCATGCATTTGTGCCAACCTTAACATATCCGTTCTTTCTGGAATTCTTCAATGTACATGTTACGGAACTGCTCCATGAACCTGATGGTGCATAAACAGTTGATTTAGTTGCTGCAAGAGCACTAAATGGAACTGCAGAAACGAGCATTACAACAAACATTGCCAAAGCTATAATCTTCTTTTTCATATTTTCACCTCCTTGCACAAAACATTATTTGCCCTAAACAAATTTCTTAATTCATTGTTGGGCAGGTAGATTATTCCATACTCAAAAGAATTGTTCAATATGTTTCCTGACTGTTACCAAAAGGAAGGACACGCGGAAACATATTAAATTACTACATAAACCAACACAAAATTTTTATGGTGTTTCCTTTAAAATCAAAGTTGGAAACATATATTACTGCAAAAAATACTTATCAACATCATATATAATTCTTTTAAAAAACACGGCACACCGCCCAATAAAACAAGACAAAAAAATGTAGCCATTTCACGCAAATAAAATGACTACATTAAAATTTTATCTTATATATTTTAACCTGCGGAAGAAACTGTGTTTTCTTCCTTAACCGCAACACGCTTGATGTCTGCGCCGAGTGCCGAAAACTTTTCAACAACATCCTCGTATCCACGCTCAACATAAATCGTGTCCTCAACGGTTGTTGTGCCCTCTGCAACCAAGCCTGCAATAATCATTGCCGCACCTGCACGGAGGTCGGTTGCTCTGACCGTTGTGCCGTCAAGTCTCGGAACACCGACAATAACAGCCACCTTGCCGTCAACCTGAATATCTGCACCCATACGAAGAAGCTGTTGAACATACTGAAAACGATTGTCCCACACGCTCTCGGACAAAATGCTTGTGCCGTTTGCAATTGACAAAAGCACCGCCATTTGAGGTTGCATATCGGTTGGAAAGCCCGGATGAGGCATAGTTTTTACATTACATTTTGAAAGTGCCTTAAATCTTGTTACACGAACGGCATCGTCATATTCGATAACTTCTGCGCCCGCTTCTTCAAGCTTTGCAGTGATTGATTCAAGGTGCTTCGGAATTACATTCTTAACAAGCACATCTCCGCCACAAGCCGCAGCAGCAACCATATATGTGCCTGCTTCGATTTGGTCCGGAATGATTGAATATGTGCAACCGTGCATTTTTTCTACGCCACGGATTTTGATGACATCGGTGCCTGCGCCTCTTACATCCGCACCCATTGAGTTGAGGAAGTTTGCAAGGTCAACGATATGTGGCTCTTTTGCCGCATTTTCAATAACGGTAAGACCTCTTGCCTTAACTGCTGCAAGCATAATGTTAATAGTTGCACCAACAGATACAACATCCATATAAACAGGTGTGCCGACAAGTTTTTCTGCCTTTGCACACACAACGCCGTCAATAATATCAACCTGTGCGCCGAGCATCTTAAAGCCCTTTACATGTTGGTCGATAGGTCTTACACCAAAATCACAGCCACCCGGAAGCGCAACATCTGCCTTGCTGAATCTGCCAAGCATTGCACCAATCAAGTAGTAGCTTGCTCTGAAATGAGATGTAAGTTCATATGGTATACTTTGATAATTAATATTTGTAGTGTTAATATCCAAGGTGTTTTTGTTGACAACCTTAATCTCTGCACCCATTCTGCTGAGAATTTCGATAATCAGATGAACATCGCTAATTTGCGGGATATTTTCTATTCTGACAGTATCTTCTGCCAAAAGAGCCGCCGGGATAATAGCGACTGCAGCATTTTTAGCACCGCTGATATTAACTTCTCCGAACAATTCGTGTCCACCGTTAATAACAAAATTATCCACGATTTTCCCTCCGTTCACAAGGTAATAAAAAATATATAAATAAAAGTAGAAATCAAATTTATGTAGACGCAATTATGCAATATGCATAATATCGTACATATTGAATTATAACAAATTACCAATGGAATGTGAATAAAAAGTCACTGATTTTTACCAATTTGTAATCTGTTTAAGTCTAAATATATTGTTTTTTAACATTTAAAATACAACATATAGTGTAGTCATTGCTGTATATACACAATTTGCTATATTTTGTATCTCAATAAGTAACAAAAGAGTAACACATTATTACAAATATGTCAATGCCTTTTGCAAGATTTATAACGAATTGTAAAAAGTTACCAAATATTTGCAAAATCATATTTAAAAATTTGATTTTATTTGATTTTACATTATTAATATGATATATTATGAGCGTATTAATCAAGGTAATAAGTGTGAATTAAGAGATTAATTCGGATTGGAAAATTTATGAAAATCGGCGATTTAGAATTTACAAATATTGCATTTTTGGCACCGATGGCAGGAATTGCGGATAGGGCGTTCAGAGAGCTGTGCACACAATTCGGAGCGGCATACACGGTGACGGAAATGGTGTCGTCCAAAGGTTTGACGATGGGCGACAAAAAGAGCGGAGAGCTGTTGACAATCGGCAATGAGCGTCCGTGCGGAGCACAGATTTTTGGTGACGACCCTAAAATTATGGCTCAAGCGGCGGTCAAATGCCTTGAATACAATCCAAACATAATTGACATAAATATGGGCTGTCCTGCTCCGAAAGTTGCCATGAACGGCGGAGGGGCAAGCCTGATGAAAAAGCCGCAGCTTGCATACGAAATCACAAAGGCGGTTGTTGAAGCGGTGGACATTCCCGTAACCGTAAAAATCCGCAAAGGCTGGGATGACGACAACATCAACGCTGTTGAAATGGCACTTCTTGCCCAAAAAGCAGGGGCAAGCGCTGTTGCGGTACACGGCAGAACACGACAGCAGATGTACAGCGGAACAGTTGATTACGACATCATTGCAGAAGTAAAAAACGCACTTGACATCCCTGTAATTGCAAACGGCGACATAACCGATGAGCAAACGGCGGCGATTATGCTTGAAAAAACAAATGCCGATGCAATAATGATTGGCAGAGGTGCGCTCGGCAATCCGTGGGTATTCTCACGAATCAACGCTTATCTTTCGGAATGCAGAGTTCTTCCGGAACCGTCAACGATTGAAAAAATGAATGTTATGCTGAAGCATATTCAAAAAATAATCGAATACAAAGGCGAATACACAGCTATGCGAGAGGCTCGACACCACGCAGCGTACTACACAAAAGGTATGCGAGGCGGTGCAAAGCTCCGTGCCGAAATCAGCAAATACGAGCATTTTGAACAGCTCCAAGAGTTGTCATATCGCATAATCAAGGAGGCAGAATTATGATTCTCAAAAACTGCACATTCATCAACGAAGAATTTGAAAAGGAATTCGGCGACATAAAAATTGAAAACGGCAAAATTGCCGAAATCGGAATTTTTGACGCAGAAAATGACAAAGTTCGCGATATGACCGACTGCATCATTCTTCCGGGATTTATCGACATCCACATTCACGGCGGTGCAGGCGCAGACTTTTCTGACGGCACAACCGACAGCATTGACGCAATCAGCACATATCTTGCAAAGCACGGCGTTACTTCATTTTGCGGAACAACAATGACTCTTTCGCACGAAAAATTGAAAGAAATAGTTAAATCGGCAAGCGGATACACCGCACCGAAATCGAAACTTGCGGGCATAAACCTTGAAGGTCCGTACATTGCCGAAGCAAAGGCAGGCGCACAAAACAGAGAATTCATCCGCCCGGCAAGCACAAAAGAGATTGACGAGTTGCTCTCAATCAACGACAAAATCAAGCTGATTACCATTGCTCCCGAAGCAAGCGACACGCAGAATTTTATCACAAAGGAAAAGGAAATTTTGACGATTTCTGTCGGTCACAGCTCGGCAAACGCACAGCAAACAAGGGAGGCTATTGCAAGCGGTGTTGCACACGCAACGCATCTTTACAACGCAATGACCCCTATGACGCACCGTGAAGCCGGAATTGTCGGCACGGTGCTTGACAGCGACATCACGGCAGAGCTCATCTGTGACGGCGAGCACATCTGCCCTGCCGTTTTGCGAAACACATTTAAGATTTTGGGCGAGGACAGAGCCTGCGTAATCAGCGATTCGATGCGTGGTGCGGGTCTCGGAATCGGCAAATACGAGCTTGGCGGTCAGATGACCTATGTCAAGGACGGCTACAAGGTGGCAAAACTTGAGGACGGCACAATCGCTGCTTCAATCACCAATGTTTTTGACGAGTTCAAAAATCTGCTTGAATTCGGAATTGATTTCAAAACTGCGCTCAAATCCTGCACAATCAACCCGGCAAAGGTTATCAAAGAGGATAAAAATATCGGTTCAATCGCAGTCGGCAAATGCGCCGATTTGATTGTCACCGATGAAAAATTCAGTATAAAAGAGGTTTACATCAATGGAACACTCGCTTAACATCGTGCTCATAGAGCCCGAAATTCCGCAGAACACGGGCAACATTGCAAGAACCTGCGCCGCAACAGGAGCAAGGCTACATCTTGTTGGACCTATGGGTTTCCACATCACCGACAAGCAGGTGAAAAGAGCAGGTCTTGACTATTGGGACAAGCTCGACATCACATTTTACGACAGCACCGAGGAATTTTTTGAGAAAAACAAGGGCGGAACATTTTATTATTTTTCCACCAAAGCCGAGCAAGCGCACTCGGATGTTGAATATCCAAACAACTGCTACCTCGTTTTCGGCAAGGAAACAAAAGGCTTGCCCGAGGAATTGCTCAAAGCAAACCACGATTGGTGCGTGCGTATGCCGATGAGGGGCATCATCAGAAGCCTGAACCTCTCAAACGCCGTGGCAATCGGCACATACGAGGTGCTCCGCCAATGGGATTACCCCGAATTAGTCCAAAAAGGCAAACTCCACAATTTAGAATGGTAAAACAGGCAAACACAGTTCGCCCCTACGGTTCAAAAGAATACCCCGAAGCAGTAGCTTCGGGGTTGTGTTTTATTTATTGCGATATGACAAAAGTGCCTTTTCAAGTCTATCAATATGTGCTTCAATATCACATTTATTATCTTAGTTATTCAAATATTCGTTAAGTGCATTAACAAGTTCTTCGTTATCTGTCATTTTTTTAATATCTAAACTGGCAAATTCGGAATTTATCTTACCCATGTCCTTGCCGTTGTAAACATGGTCAAGCGTTTTTATAACCAACATAGCCATATCTATTGCACGGGTAAGTGTTGTTTCCTCACTCTGCCTTGACCATCTGTTGTTTACATAACGAAACACTTTAACACTTGGAATAAATTCATTTGCTGACCATTGTGCTCTGCCTACAGATATTCCACACACATCTGTATCGTTCTTATATTGACCGTCAATTTGATAGTACCTATTAATGGCATAAATCGGTTTATGTGACAAATAAGTAGGAACTTCGGTTGGCGGTTTCTTTTCTGCCGTATTTTCAGAAATATTTGCCTTTTCTAAATTCATAATCATTCTCCTTTTTTCATTTTAATTATACTTTTTGGAATTGATAGTAATAATTATTACCGTCCGAATCCGTGTACTTTGTTTTCATAAGATTTTTAAAAGCATCGCTGTCAGCAACTATATAAGAATCCACATCTTCCCAGTCACCATAATATTTTTTTTGTAAAGAACTAAAATATCTTTTTTGCCAGCCGTTTGTATCTTTAAATATTATTTTTGTAGCTGTATACGGATATATAAAATCATCCCCTAATTTTTCAACACTTTTAGGAATAATAAATTCAGACAAATTACATCCACAAAATGCACCTTCGCCTATTGTTTCAAGACTGCTTGGTAATACTATATTTGTAATTGAATTGCATTCATAAAAAGCATAATTCCCAATTTCTTTTACGCTATTTGGAATAATTACGCTCTTTAATGATTTGCACCTTTCAAATGAATGTCCCGGTATTGACTCAACACCATTTGGTATAACTATGTCCGTAATACCTGCTTCATAAAACGATTCAAGACCAAATGTGCTTATTGTATTTGGTAAAATTATATTTTTTAAATTTGTACATTGTCGAAAAGCAATCATGCCTAATTCCGTTACAGGCAAGCCGTTGTAATGTGACGGGACTGTAATGCTTGTAACAGTTGTTCTGTATTCATCTTTGATTTGAACTTGATATTCTTCTTTGCCATATATCTTTGTAAACTTTAAATAACCCGTATCTGCATATTCGGATGTTATTCCGCCCAAGTTTTCGCTTGTACCATCCGTATAAGTAATAATAAGTTCACCGTTTACAAGTTCGGTTTTGGCTATGCCTCTGCCGGCATCACCTTTTTCTCCCTTTTCGCCTCGGTCACCCTTATCGCCTTTTTCACCCTTGATGTTGCCGAGATTAACAACGGTTGAATCGGTATATGTAACAATCAATTCGCCATCGGTTGAGATTGACATACTTTGAATACCTCTGCCGTCTGCTCCGTCTTGTCCGTCCTCGCCCTTTACTTTGCCGAGGTTGGCAGTTGTGCCGTCAGAATATGTAAGCACAAGCTCACCGATTGCATTAATTTCTGACTTTGTAATGCCGATACCGTCTGCACCTTTGATGTTGCCCAAATTAAGAACAGTGCCATTTGTCAAGGTAACAGTAAGGACGCCGTCACTTACAACAGTTACTTTTTCAATGCCTACACCGTCTGCACCATTTGTGCCATCAGTTCCGTTAACACCGTCTTTGCCGTCTGCACCGTTAGTACCGTTTATACCATCTGCACCTTTGTCGCCCTTGTCACCTTTAAGACCCTGTTCGCCTCGGTCACCCTTGTCGCCTTTTGAGCCCTTGACATTACCGAGATTTATATTTCTTCCATCAGAAAAAGTCAGTTCAAGTTCACCACTTGCATTTATGGTTACATCGGTAATTCCTATACCGTCAGTTCCGTCAACGCCATTTGTGCCGTCCTTACCGTCTTTTCCGTCTACACCATTTATGCCATCTGCACCCTTATCACCTTTTTCGCCTTTGAGACCTTGTTCTCCTCGGTCACCCTTATCGCCTTTGAGACCTTGTTCTCCTTGGTCACCTTTTTCACCTTTAAGACCCTGTTCGCCACGGTCGCCTTTTTCGCCTTTAAGTCCTTGTTCGCCTCGGTCGCCCTTGTCGCCTTTAAGACCCTGTTCACCTTGGTCGCCTTTTTCGCCTTTATCGCCTTTAAGTCCCTGTTCGCCTCGGTCGCCTTTTTCGCCTTTAAGTCCTTGTTCACCTCGGTCGCCCTTGTCGCCTTTGAGTCCTTGCTCGCCACGGTCACCTTTGTCGCCTTTAAGTCCTTGTTCACCTTGGTCGCCTTTTTCACCTTTAAGACCCTGTTCGCCTTGGTCGCCCTTGTCGCCTTTAAGTCCCTGTTCGCCTTGGTCGCCCTTGTCGCCTTTTATAATTCCAAGGTCAAGTGTTGTTCCGTTTGTAAGAGTTATATTAAGTTTTCCGTCTGTAGACACATTAATGGTTGAAATGCCTACACCATCAACGCCATCTTCACCATCTTGTCCGTCAACACCATTAGTGCCGTTTATGCCGTCTATACCCTTGTCGCCTTTAAGACCCTGTTCGCCTTGGTCGCCCT